>JGI20225J20221_1000220_pt2 | contig 131771 bp, 116 predicted proteins | sample BioMet4_FD_20221 | JGI IMG/M metagenome (IMG submission 20221) | reverse complement strand
TGGACAGTCTTGAAGCTGTGACCTGTCTTTCGGGAAATTTCTCGCAAACTTAGGTCTTCATTTTCGTAGAGATCTTTGATATTATTTACTTGAGCCATTCTTAACACCTTTCTGCTACCTCCTTAGTCCTTAACAAACTAATGGTAGCGGTTATTTCAGGTGCTGACAATGGCTCACTTTTTATGCCATCTGGGGTGCTAACTTTTTCGAGACCTTTTGCGATACTTTCATTTTACCGAAAACAGACAGGTCACTGATTTTATTATAGAAATACTTATAATTGCGAAAGAAGCTTGAATACCTGTTATCCTTTTGTTTGTATTTGATTTTTTCTGCATTCACCTCAGCTCCGGCATAATCAGTTGCCTGCAAAATGGTTGCCAGTTCCGTTTTATAGCGCTCGTTTATTGAGAAGTTTTCAAGAATAATTGGGCGACGACAAATCTCTGCATCTCTGGATCGGTCCGGATTATCTGAAATATCCTCCGTTTCCGCCTTATAAAGGATCCCCATGATCCTTCTTCTGCGTTCTTGTAATCCGCGGCAAAGGCTTGCTGATTCTTCGTCACCTGCGGTCTTCCCGATCGCAATATTTATTCGGACAAGCAGCGCTTTAAGCAGAAGCAAAAATGTAGTGGTTCTCTGCTGTCCGTCTATGAGCCCATATCTTGTATCATTATCCTGACAGTTAATGATTATCGTGCCGAAAAAATATCTGTCCTTGCTGTCGCTTTCAACGAAATCGTTTATATCCTGCCACAGCTTATCGCAATTATCTATCCCCCAAGAATACGCGCGTTGGTATTCAGGTATGGTAAATACGGTATCCTCTTCAAGCTTTAAATAATCTCCGATTTTCCGAAGCTTTGGTTCAATGTTCTTCGCCATTATTTGTACCTCCGTTCGAAGTGAAGTCCACTCGTTATCCAAGCAACTCATATACCGACAGGAAATAGCATAGTTGCTAACGTACAGTATTTATTTTCAAAGTATAGCACATCTTATGTTGTTCGCGCAAGAAATGAAGAAAGCTATTCTGACACGACAGTAAATATTAAGACCTCCTTTGCATCAATACTGTACAAAGGAGGCCCTGACTTGTGTGATTTTCAGAATTGCATATTATCTATTGGCTTCGTGATAATTCAGTTTTTCCTTTTCCAGTTCAAACCGGAGGTTCTCACGCTGACTTTGGAAATCCTGCAGAGCTTTGATATGCCACACCGTTTTGCGGGTGATGGAGCGGAACGGCAGAGAGCAGAAGTATTCGATCAGAAATACCTTCGGAATCAGATTGTTGCGGCCGCTGGAAAAGTGACGTAGCTTTCCGCTGGCGCACCAGTTGTTGATGGCCGTCGTGCCATAGCCGGTGAGCTTGGAGATTTCAGACACGCGCAGCACATCGTGGTAATGTAAACGCCGGGGTATAATTGACCGAGATCGCCGGTGAAAATTGACCCACTCAAGAATAACGGCTACCATGGCGTAAAGAAACGCCATGGAGGTAGGCCGGATGTTAAGGAGTGGAACGATTCTCATGATACGGGAAAAAGCAGAGAGCGGAGAAAGCGCCTATGCCATCGGCAAGGAGCTCAGAATATCCAAGAACACCGCCCACAAGTACATCGAGCGCAAGGAAGACGCGCCGGTAAAAATTGACCGTTTCTCCAAGCTGGACGCATACAAACCGCAGCTCGATGAACTCATGAACCAGGGAATATTCAACTGCGTGGTTCTGCTGGAAAGACTGCAGAGCGCCGGTTACAGCGGAGGAATCTCAATTCTCAAGGAGTATGTGCATCCATACCGACCGGCGAAAGCCCTGCCTGCCGTGCGGCGTTACGAGACCCCGTCAGGCAATCAGGCGCAAATGGATTGGGGCATCTGCCATTACACGGACAGCAGCGGAACGTTACACAAGGTACCGGCGTTCGTGATGATCCTCGGAAAATCCCGCGTGAAGTACACGGAATTCACCAGCCGGTGCGATTTAAGCAGTCTGGAAAGATGTATTGTCAACGCATTTTCGTATTTCGGCGGCATGCCGGAGAACGTGCTCACCGACAACATGAAGACCGTTGTGACGGGCCGAGCCGGAAAGCCCATTTGGAATACGCGGTTCGCAGACTTTGCCGCCGAGCTTGGATTTGTGCCAAAGGTTTTGCCGTATTCGTTCTCCGCAAGACAAGGGTAGGTGAACGCCTGGTGCGGTATGTGAAAGATAACCTTTCTGCCCGGGCAGNNAGTTCGAGGACCTGAGAGNNTTTGAATCGGCAGGCGCTTTGCTGGTGCCGGCAGGCCGACGGAAAAAGTCCATCACCACTACCGGAAAAATCCCGCTGCAGGAATTGGAAAAAGAGAATTTGCAAGATCTGCCGCCCCAGGAGACATTGGACAAATACCGCTGGGAGACGCGAATCGTCACGCGCGACGGGATGGTCAGTTTTGACGGCGTCCGTTACGGCGTGCCGTGGCAATATAGCGGGAAGGAAGTGCGCGTCCGCCTGTGCGCCGGTTATCTGGAAATCTACTATGGCGAGGTGCTTCTGGCAAAACACAAGGCGCAATACCGTTCCGGTAATGTCGTTTTCCTGCGGGGGCAGTACAGTGGTCTTACGGAGAGAAACGGCATTCCCGTGCCTTTCCCGTGCGCCAACAAGAAGGATGGCACCGTGGAAGTACGCGAGCTGAGCGTTTATGATCAGCTGTTGGGAGGTGCTTCCTGTGGTTGAACTGGAACACGCCCGGGAGCTGCTCGGCAGCATGGGCCTTGAAACCGCTTCGGCGCTTCTGGATGCGCAGATGGAGCGATCATTGCACGCGGAACACACTTATGCTCAATTTTTGGACGAGCTTTTGACCTCCGAGCAGCAGGAACGCGGCCGGAAGGGCGAAGAAATGCGGACAAAGCTGGCCCGTCTTCCAAATCGAAAAAGCCTGGAGGAATTCGACTTCAGCTTTCAGCCTTCCATCGACAAACGGCANATTGACGAGCTGGCCACTCTGGCCTTTGCCGCCCGTGCGGAAAATGTTATCCTGCTGGGGCCGCCCGGCGTCGGCAAGACCCATTTGGCGGTCGGCATCTCCATGAAAGCCTTAAAAGCAGGCCTGACGGTTTACTATACGAGCCTGGCGCGCCTCATTGAGGATCTCAAGCGGGCATTGGAACAGAACCGGCTGGAGAGGCGCTGGCGGGTCTATCTGCGGCCGGCAATCCTCGTCATCGATGAGGTCGGGTACATGCAGCTAAACCGCCAGGAAGCCGAGCTTTTCTTTCGGCTGGTGTCCGAACGCTACGAGCACGGCAGCATCATCCTGACCAGCAACAAGTATTTCAGCGACTGGGGCGAGCTGCTCAGCGACACTGTGATTGCCACGGCCCTGCTCGACAGACTGCTGCATCACGCCCATGTGATTAATATCCGTGGGCAGACCTACCGGCTGAAAGATCGGCTCAAGGCCGGCGTCCAGACAGTTCCGCCGGCGGATATTCCGGCGGTAGGGTGACCGGCGATATGGGTCATTTCCGACCGGCGTTTTCGGTCAAAATGAAACCGGCGTTGACAGTAAGCCGCCAGCAGCTTTCCATAATATGTAAGCATTTCCTCATGCGTTTCCTCTGGCAGCTCCTTCTGCACGGTGGCTTGATAATGACCGCCGTACCAGCCCTGCGGCGCAGAATACAGCTCCGGGAACACGGCGCGCTCGGCCAGATACTTTCGGACATCAACTTTGCGGATCTGATAGCAGCGCGTTTTCTTGCCGGTGAACTCGCATGGAACCTTGCCGCTGCGCAGAAGATGCAGCGCAGTACTCTTGCTGATGTGGCACAGTTTGTAAAAATCGTCCTTGGAGAGAAGTTCCGGGACATCATCCCAATTGATGATCTGTTCATTCATGGCGATACACCTCTGATAAAAATTGTCGGTATCAGAGACTGTGTTTTGTGTATTGCCAGTGCCGGTTCGAGCCGGTCTGTTCTGTCCCGAGTTCTGTCCTAAGTGGGGTCAGTTCTGTCCAAAAATGGGAAAATGGGCTGATTCGAACTCTGCCCAAATATCAAGGTTTTTCGGCATGATGTCTCTAAAAGCAAGTAACAACGCGGCTTTTGGCGCGGATGAAACAGCCTCGAGGTCTGTCCAAAAACCTCTATGCACCAACAGAGGAAAAGACTCGAAATCAAAACCGTTTTTCGTAAGCCTCTTCTCGGAAAGCCTTGATATTACTGGGTTTTTCGGGGTTTCACAATTTCATATTTTACTCGTTCTCCCCATCCGTTCTCTCCATTTTCCGAGGTGAGCTGATGTGAGAAATATACGGAGCGGTATCGAAGTGGTCATAACGGGACTGACTCGAAATCAGTTGAACCGCAAGGTTCCGTGGGTTCGAATCCCACCCGCTCCGCCATCGAAAAGCCAGTAACCATGCGGGGTTGCTGGCTTTTTCTTTATGCCCGAATGGTGTTCTGAGCGGACTTTTTTGCTGTTCTCTCCATTTTTCAGGGGAGAACGGCTACTGCACTGCAAGCCCCAAGCCATTCAGCATTGCGTCAGCCGAAGAAATCTTCGAGTTGTAGTCGAGATGCGCATAGATGTTTGCCGTGGTGGAGAAATCGCTGTGTCCGAGCCAGTCCTGAATCTGCTTCATAGGAACGCCGTTTGCAAGCATCAGCGAGGCACAGCTATGTCTCAAATCATGAAATCTGATCTCTCGAAGTTCATTTGCCCGAAGCAGCTTGCGGAAGCTCTCTGTAACATAATGGGGCTTGATCAGATCGCCGATCTCGTTAATACAGACATATTCCTGATATTCCTTGATGTAGGACCGGCCGCAAAGTCTGCGGTTCTCCGCTTGCTCTTCCTTGAGCGCCAGCAGCCGCGTTTTCACAAACGGAACAAGCGGCAGCGTTCTCATGCTGGATTTTGTTTTCGTTGTGTCGGAGGCAACGAGCGTAAGCTTTCCGTCAATATCGCATGAAGTAACGGTGTGCCGGATCGTCAGAGCGTCATGCTCAAAGTCAATGGCATCCCACTTCAAACCGATTGCCTCACTTCTGCGAAGACCGTAAAAAGCCCCAAACAAGATCGGAATTTCCAGCTTTGTTCCTTTCGATGCAGCAAATAAAGCGTTCATTTCATCTGCATCGTAGAAGCTCCCGACAAAGTGTTCTTTCTTAGGCCTCTCCACCTTGTCTGCCGGATTGACAGCAATCAAATCCATCTTCACGGCATATTTCAAAGCCTTGTGAATATTTGCGTGGTAGTGGATGACAGAACAAGCACTGACCCGGTCAAGCTCTTTCAAATAGAAATCCTGAATATCCTTCGCGGTCAATCCTTGAAGGGTTATCTTCTGTTCGCGGAAATAAGGAGAGATGACACGCTTCACCATGTTGGTATAAGAAGCGTATGTCGGAACTGCAATGGAGCTTTTCACAACACGAAGCCATTGCTCCATAAAGTCTGCAAAAAGGATTTCACTTGTCACCGGCTCATCCGGCTGAAAGGTACGGCGTTTCTCGGCAAGGATTGCCTCAGCACGTTTCTTGTTGCCCTTCACAGTTAAGCCGGTTGACATCCATTTGGTCTTTCGATTCCCAAGAGAATCATTATAGTTTATTACAGCGTAGAAATAACCATTCTTTTCACTAAGATGTCCTGCTACCATAAAAAATACCTCCTTCTTCGCAGCAGAGACTCCTACCGTCAACTGGGAACCTATTATACCAGAACCGGGTTCGAATTGGAGGACCTCTGCGTGATTCTTTTTGTAAACAATCTGAGTCCAAAGCTCAGGCATTTGCCGCTTCTTGCAGCTCCGCACAACCAATGGACAGGTAAGTGAAAAGATGAGCCTTCGGAATACGATAGGCTCTGCCGACCTTAATGCAGCAGACTTTTCCTTCTCTGAGGATGCGATAACCTGTTTTAGTGCTGATGCCGAGGATTTCACACATCTGTTCAATGTTCATGACATCCGGGTATTCCTTGAGCATCAGCTTGTATGCGTCTCTCTGTGAGATGGTAGTTGTATTCACCCGTCTCACCTCCTTCGTTATTTTTTGCTTATCAGCAAAAGGATGCGCAGCAGTCTTTGCCGGACTGCTGCGCATAGTTTTCATTGATAAACTTTTCAGCATATTTATCTCGTCCCCTGCTGAATAGGAAGTGCTGCGGACTGCCGACGGTCAACCGGCATCATGGGAATCTCACCCCTCCGAGGATCGCTCCGAGCCGCCTGTCTCAAAGACAGACGGAAGTATCATTGTACCCAGCTTCTACATCGTCGCAAGCAGCCACACCACATGACTGTTATAGCTCTCCGGTGATCGCTCGCTCCAAACGGAGGTCTTGGCGTCGGAAGCTGTGTTGCTACGCAGAAGCGGAAGGATCCGCAGCACTGACTATTCAGTTTTCAAGGAACATGAGAAGGATTACTGTCCTCTCACCTTACTACGGACATCTCAAAGCGTTTTTTTGACATGCTCTGCAAAAAAATCAGAAAAGTATTTTTGCCCGCTTTCTGATGCGTCCGATGGTCCGGGTGACGTTTGCAACATCAATTCCGGTTTCCTTCGCATAAGTCAGATATTTCATTCCGTCTGCAATGCAATGCTTGTATACATCCGCTTCCCTTGCGGTGAGTGATCTTATCAGCTCTTCTTCAAGCAGATTGAACAGAGCGTCCTCCGAGCTGTTGTCACGGTCCATCGCCCATGCGGGGGCAATGTCTCCATACGCTCCTTCGATGGCATAGTCCAGAGAAAGAGGATGCAGTATTTCATTTCTCACCGAAGATGTTTCTCCCGGCTTATCGGGAGTAATGTCACGACGGAGCCTTTTTTCCTCCCGCCGAAGAAAGCGGAAAGTATCGGCATTAACGGAGCTCACTTCGCCGGTGTTCTTCACACGGACATAGCACTGCCCGTCATTTCTATCGATCCAAAGGTCATAGTCGAATTCTTTAGGTGTTCTCATTTTGCAGTCTCCTTTTTGATTTTTGAAATTGGGGAAAATCAAAAATCGGAGACTACGGGTACTTAGCCGAATACGGCTCCCACTGGTACATTTCTCATCCTTTCCACTGACGCGGAGCAGCGAAAGGGCAAGAAAAAATGGAGCCGCATGACGGTGAGTTGAACTTCCAATACCGATAGAACAGAGAATCCTTGAAGGAAACTCTGTCATGCGGCATTAGGAAGACTCGCCAGTCAGCGGCTCCACAGCACAGCTATGAATTATTTAATTGTTGTTTGCGCTACCTCTTGCAGAGGAAGCGCAGCAGACGTCTCATGCTGAGAACATCAAAAACAGTCTCGCGCCCACAGGCTTTGCACTTTGCCTGAACATGACCGCGCGTGTCCTCAAATACGACGATTGCATTGTGATGGCAATACGGGCATTCAACCATTCGCCGTTTCTGGCTGGCAATGGCTGTCCTTGCCTTTCTGATTTTGAACTGAACCTCCGAGGAAGGCTCAGATACTCTTACTTTACTCTTCATTCCACACCTCCAACGGATCGCGGAAATCCGAATAAGCATGTTCCTCCATATAGTCCAGCTCCTTGAGCCGGATGATGGCAGCACTCTTTGATACCCCAAAGGCTTGGCAAATCATCTTCAGGACCGAATGATCCTTGTAATTGAAATATCCTCCGTAATTCTTGAGCTTATTGCTTGCGGCGAAATACCACATAGCCAGGTCGATCTGATCCTGCGGCATGAGAATGGCTGCGCCCAATACATTTGCCTGCCACTCGTTCCAATCCTCCTTTGTCTTCAAGTCACGGAGCGAATATGCCGTATGCGCGGCATACTTTTTTCGGCATGAGGCTTTCACTTCCTCCGACTGCATCTGGTAAAGAATTTGGTGAGCGCATTCGTGTGCAAGTGTAAATCTCCGCTTTCCGCAGAGATTTCGGACTTGTCCCGGTGCTATGAAGCTCATATCCAAAATCACCTGATTTTGCTTGAGAAAAATAGTTTTGCTCTGGCCGTTTTCTTCAAGCACAAACTCGGTATCTGCGTATGCGGTCAAGCCGCATAGATTCCCGTCTGATGACAGGTGAGCAAAGGAAACGCTCAGGCCGAGATAGTCCTTTGCGAGCTGATCAATCGGCGTGCCTTGAAGGTCCTCCTTTTTCCTTCCGGTTTTCTCGCCGAAAAAGAAATCGTTAAAGTCCTTCATGACGGCGACTGCAATTTCTTCAATCTGGATACGCGATAAATACATGGATTACCTCCTTGCTTCTACAAACCATTTGCCGTCTTCATCGTACAGAAAAGTTTCCTTTCCGCAGATTGAGACGGTATAGCGGATGCCGTAACCGCCAACCTTGAGGGATGAGGCTTGGCATTTGTGTTTGAGCCGGTCAATCTCATAGATATGACCATCCTCCCAACGGATCATGCGCGGTCGTATGCCTCCGTCCTTGTCCACATCAATGTTAACCGAAACATAAACCTTCCTGCACTGCGGCTGCATAGTTATCCTCCTATCCTTTGCACAGGCCGTTCACGAAAAAGTCTCACTTAAAAAGCGAACATTTCTTTCGTGCCCTATTGACACACAGCCTGTTCGCGTGGTAACATGAACGCGAACAAGATGTTCGTGCGAGACTTATTATACTTGAACGCAATGTTCGCGTCAATGGTAAATACGAAATTTCTGTTCGTGTTATCGGACAAAAATTAGGAGAGGTGTCTTATGGGATTCAAGGAGAAGCTAAAGGAAAAAAGAGTGGAAGCAAATCTCACTCAGGTTCAACTTGCTGAAAAAATCTCCGTAACAGCAAGGACGATCCAGAATTATGAGCTTGGCACTCGAAAGCCAACAAAGTATGCGACTGTCGAACAGCTTGCCGCTGCGCTTAATACAACAGCGGAATATCTGCTTGGTCAGTCCGGGATGCTTGTGCTTGATGCCCAGGAGAAGGGCGGCTCAAAAGCGGCAAAGGATATAGGCGAGCTTGTTGGTGAAGTGACTGGCATGTTTGCCGGCGGTCATCTTGATGACGAGTCGCTGGACGGAGCTATGAAAGCTCTGAATGATGCTTACTGGATCGCAAAAGAAAGGAACAAGAAGTACACGCCAAAGAAATACCGCAGAGAGGACGAAAAGGACGAAAAATAATAAGTCCGTTTTTCAGGACACCCCATCTGCTACACTGATATATGAGGCGGGAAAGGAGGTTGGGCGATGAGTTCTGATTATTTATCAAAAATCGGTAGCTCTCTCGTAAGAAGATGCGAGACGCGAGATCCGTTTCGGATTGCTGACGAGCTTGGCGTTGAAGTCCTCTTCTGTGAAGATTTCGGGCGCTTGAAAGGTATGTACCGTGTCATCAAACGAAATCGCTTTATACTTCTGAATAAGGACCTGAGCGACAGGATGATGCGAATCGTCTGCGCTCATGAGCTTGGGCATGACCAGCTGCACCGCAATCTGGCAAAAGACAGCGCGATCCGTGAATTCATGCTCTACGATATGACGACGAAGCCGGAGTACGAAGCAAACATCGTTGCGGCAGAGATTCTTTTGGATAACGATGAGATGCTGGATTACATATACACCTACCACTTCTCTGCCGAAGAGATAGCAAGACAGATGCACACAGATATTAACCTGGTTGCTTTGAAAATTGCTCACCTTGCAGAAATGGGATACGACCTCAGACCGATTGAACATCGCAGTGATTTTCTGAAATAAAGGAGTTCCGATGAACAGAAGAGAGATAATGACAGACTTTTTGAAAAAAGCTGTTCTTCCCATAGTGATCGCGCTGCTGCTGTTCTCCATTTTCAGCCGGATATTTACTGAGAACGGCGCAAGAGACTACTTCCTGATTTGGCTGGCTTGCGGTGTTCCGTTTGGCATCGGAAAGATGTTTACACTGATCCCGATAGGGTTTGACATTGCCGGAACAGTCGGAATCGTAGCGTTGAACGTCGTTCTCGGCGGGCTGATCGGCGGCGTGATTCTGATTTGGAGACTGGCTGTTGCCGTTTGGTATATTCCGTTGTCCATTTACCGGTTTGCCACGGCATAATTGGTGGAGGATTACTTATGTTTTTATGCTTTCCCTTTGATGAAGAGTTTCATTTTGACAGCGACCACATAGACAGGATGAGCGGCCTTGAAGACCTTGGTTTTCGCGTGAACGATTATAACTATCTTCGCAGTCTCGGCTTCTCCACGGTGGGGCAGCTTCTTGAGAAGGACGGCTGGTATTATTTCAATCTTCCCCGGCACAGTCTGAGAAAATTTGAACGCTTCATCAGGAGACTTGATACGCTCGGATTCAGAGTCAAAGATGCAAGCGCAGAGCAGTATCCGGACTTAGAGCAATACTTTGAAATGTTTCGGCAAGCCGAGGCAATAGAATTTGCTGCCGAGATGGAACGGCTGAGGCGCGAAGACAGAGCAGACCGGAGACGGCAACGGAAACTGGCTGCGCTGGCGCAGACGAATATCTGATCTATGAGAGGACGATTTAGTCATGTCAAAATATGAACCGCTGTGGAGGTTCTTGCAGAGCGACGGAAGTGAGCTCCTGCAACTGTCATTTGAACGCATTGAGGAAGTGATCGGCTTTGAGATCGACCATTCCTTCCTGACATACAAAAAAGAAGCTGCAAACTACGGATATTCGGTGGACGGCATCTCAATGAAAAACCGTACCGTAGACTTCCGCAGAATTGCAGCTTGACGGAGGATAAGCTATGCCGCTTGAGATAGTCCGCAATGACATCACAAAAATGAAGGTAGACGCAATCGTAAACGCTGCCAACAAATCGCTTCTCGGCGGAGGCGGTGTTGACGGCTGCATTCACCGTGCCGCTGGTCCTGAGCTGCTGGCAGAATGCCGGACGCTGGGCGGCTGTGAAACAGGAAGCGCAAAGATCACGAAAGCCTATAAGCTGCCCTGCAAGTATGTGATCCATGCGGTGGGTCCGCGCTGGCAGGACGGCGGACACGGCGAGAAAGATAAACTGACTTCCTGCTACAAGACTTCGCTTGACTTGGCAAAAGAAAACGGATGCGAGTCCGTTGCCTTCCCCCTTATCTCTTCCGGCATTTACGGATACCCGAAGGATCAGGCATTGAAGGTTGCCATTGATACGATCAGCGAATTTCTCTTTGAAAACGACATGACGGTCTATATCGTCATCTTTGACCGGAAAGCTTATCAGATCGGTGAGAAGCTGTTTTCCGATATTAAAGAATACATAGATGACAATTACACAGCAGAACATACCGACAATATAAGAGAGCGTCGGCGCAGGCTGAATCTCATCGAAGAGGACGCTGCTCTTAATGTTGAAAACCGGCTCGAAGCGATGCCGATGATGGCATCGAAAGCCTCCGCGCCGGGCTTGAGTCTGGATGAAGCCATGAAGCAGATCGACGAAAGCTTTTCTCAGATGCTTCTTCGGAAGATCGACGAAGAAAACCTGACAGACGCCGAATGCTATAAAAAAGCCAACATTGACCGGAAGCTTTTCTCAAAGATCAGGAGCGATGTTCACTACAAGCCGAGCAAGGTAACGGCGCTTGCCTTCGCCATCGCGCTTGAGCTGCCACTGGATGAGACGAAGGACCTGCTGATGAAGGCCGGATATGCCCTCTCTCACAGCAGCAAATTCGACATTATCATTGAATTTTTTATTCAAAGCGGGAACTACAACGTCTTTGAGATCAACGAGGCGCTGTTCGCTTTTGACCAGAGCTTGCTGGGAGCGTAAGGAGGACAAAATGGGAGAATACATAAAGAAGAAAAAGGAAATGGTTTTTCAGAGCGTTGATTCACTTCAACAAGTAGTGAACATTGTTAATGAAGCCGCACAAGCCGTAAATGATAAGTAAACTTCTCAATGATGAGCTTAGCGAGATAACCGAAATCTCTTGTATTGAGCCAGATTTCAAGTTCATTCTCCATCCCAAGAGAGACTTGCGCGTAGATCCTAAATACATCTATGTACGAGAAGGTTGCGAGATTGCAGATATTTACATGGAGTTGACAATTACCTTCTGGAACGAGGGATTGACTGACAACTATTTGTCTGTAACATTAGACCGTGAAGACATGAGTATTCTCCTTGTGTATCTGAACTATATCATTGGAAAAAGCAAAGCCAATTCTCGTGAAGTAGAAAACCTTATCCAGAGCGGCTTTTTAGCAGACTGATAAAAGGGAGCTGATCGGAGCATGGAAAACCGTACATACATCGCCATTGACCTCAAAAGCTTCTATGCTTCGGTCGAATGTATTGAGCGCGGGCTTGATCCCCTCGGCGCAAACCTTGTCGTGGCGGACGCAAGCAGGACTGAGAAGACGATCTGCCTTGCTGTTTCCCCTTCCCTCAAGGCGCACGGAATCTCAGGACGCGCAAGGCTGTTCGAGGTCGTGCAGAGGGTCAAGGAAGTCAACGCGGAGCGTTTGAGAAAAGCGCCCGGTCATAAGTTTACCGGTTCCTCTTACTACGCCGCTGAGTTGAAAGAGTCGCCTGAGCTTTCTCTTGATTATGTGATCGCGCCACCGCAGATGGCGCATTACATGGAATGTAGCACAAAGATTTATCAGGTCTATCTTAACTATGTCGCACCGGAAGACATCCACGTCTACTCTATTGATGAGGTCTTCATTGATGCGACGAGCTATCTCAGGACATACCGCCTGACTGCCCGTGAGTTTGCGATGAAGATGATCATGGATGTGCTGAACCGGACCGGCATCACGGCGACAGCCGGGATCGGTACGAATTTATATCTTTGCAAGATCGCAATGGATATTGAAGCAAAGCATCTTCAAGCCGATAAAAACGGCGTCAGGATCGCCGAGCTGGATGAAATGAGCTACCGGAGGTCTCTTTGGTCGCATCGTCCTTTGACCGATTTTTGGCGGGTCGGCAGCGGCTACGCAAAAAAGCTGGAAGCCAACGGGATGTTTACGATGGGCGATGTCGCGCGGCGGTCTGTGACCGATGAAGGGACGCTGTATAAGCTTTTCGGCATCAATGCCGAGCTGTTGATCGATCATGCGTGGGGCTGGGAGCCCTGCACAATCGCGGAGATAAAAGCGTACAGGCCGAGCACAAACAGCATCAGCTCCGGGCAGGTGCTTCACTGCCCGTATTCGTTTGAAAAGGCAAAGCTGATCACGCGGGAAATGGCGGATATGCTTGCGCTTGATCTGGTGGATAAAGGGCTGGTGACAGATCAAATCGTTCTGACCATTGGCTTTGATATTGAAAACCTGAGAGATCCGGCTATTAGAGGGCAGTATCACGGGGCGGTCACGACAGACCATTACGGACGTGAAGTTCCGAAGCACGCTCACGGAACGGGAAATCTCGGAAGACACACATCCTCTACAAAGCGCATCATGGAAGCTGCATCGGAACTGTTTGACAGTATTGTAGATAAGAATCTGCTCATCCGGCGCATCAACGTGACCGCAAACCATGTCATAGAAGAAGCTGCCATATCTAAGGAGCCGGAAGCGGAGCAGCTTGACCTTTTCACCGATTACGCGGAGGAAGAAGCAAGGCGCAAAGCGGAGGAAACCGAGCTTGAGCGAGAGAGAACAATGCAGCTTGCTATGCTGACCATCAAAAAGCGATACGGCAAGAACGCGATCCTCAAAGGGATGAACTTTGAGGAAGGCGCAACCGCAAAAGACAGGAACAGCCAGATTGGAGGACACAAGGCATGACGACTCAATATGATGACATCATCCGTTTGCCTCATCACGTTTCATCGTCAAGACCTCGCATGTCTGCCATTGACAGGGCGGCTCAGTTTTCTCCATTCGCTGCGTTGACCGGATACGATACCTCGATCAAAGAGAGCGCGCGTCTGACCGACGCGAGGATAGAGCTTGACGACAGCCAGAAGGAAGAGATCAGCGAAAAGCTTAGGCTTGTGACCGGGCAGCTTGATGCCGAAATAAAGATAACCTACTTCCTTCCTGATACAAAGAAAACCGGCGGCAAATATGTTCTTGCAGCCGGTGCAGTGAAAAAAGTTGACGAGTATGAGCGCATGATCATCATGGGCGATGGAAAGCAGATCCCGATAGATGAGGTCATTGATGTTGACTGTGATGCCTTCGGCGAGCCTTGCTGATTGTCGCTTTCCATGCGACCAAAGGAAATTCAATATCTTCTATAATGTGGCTGTAAGGTAATGAAACCAGACAGCCACATTTTATATGGAGGATTTGAAAATGAAGAAGAACTTAACCGAGATCGTGTTCATCCTTGATCGCAGCGGGTCCATGAGTGGACTCGAAACCGACACCATAGGCGGCTTCAATTCCATGATCGAAAAGCAGAAGAAAGCTGACGGCGACGCGATGATCTCCACCGTCCTGTTCGACAACGAAAGCGAGGTAATCCATGACCGTGTGAATGTGAAAGATATTCCACCGATGACGGATAAGGAGTATTCTGTCCGTGGCTGCACGGCGCTTCTGGACGCAATCGGCGGAGCTATCCATCATATCGGGAACATCCACAAGTATGCCCGTCAGGAAGACGTGCCGGAGCATACGCTGTTCGTCATTACAACCGATGGTATGGAGAACGCAAGTCACCGTTATTCCAGTGATAAGGTCATGCAGATGATCGAAAAAGAAAAGAGCAAATACGGCTGGGAATTCCTGTTCCTCGGCGCGAACATCGATGCTGTTGAGACGGCAAAGCACTTTGGCATTGGGGCTGATCGGGCAGTCAACTATCACAGTGATCACGAGGGAACGCTGCTCAATTACGAAGTGGTCAGTGAAGCTATCTGTTCTGTCAGATGCAGCCGTCCACTCGGCAAGGCTTGGAAGCAGCGTATTGACGAGGATTACGAAGGCAGGAAGAAATAAGGCTCTTAACGGAAAGGCGCTCAGAAATGGGCGTCTTTTTTTGTTTCATGTCAAAAAACTGCTCTGAAATGTCCGTTGTAAGATGAAGAGAAATTACGGGGAGAACCCCACGCAGGAATACGATTTAGACGAATAGCAAGCAAATCCGGTGTAGCCACACACGGAGATTTTTGATTTAGGATACCTCCCCCAAATCGAAAAAATCAGCTTGTTGGGATTCCCCAAACCCCTTCAAATTACGACGAAAGGACGGATAAGCATGGCAAACAGGACAAGGCCAATAATCATACGATTTGCGGTGAGTGAATATGAAAGAGAACTCATTGAAAACAAGATGGCGATCATGAAAACCCACAACATGGGTGCTTATCTTCGGAAAATGGCGATTGACGGATACATCATTCAGGTGGACTACACGGAGCAGAAAAAGCTCGCGGCTGCGGTCAACAAGGTCGGCGCAAACTTCAACCAAATATGCAAGCGTGTCAACTCCACCGGACACTGCTACGAGGAAGACCTTGCCGAGATGAAGGAGCTGATGAAGCAGATATGGCAATTACTAAAATCAAACCAATCAGAGGAACTATAAGCAAGGCTCTTGCATACATCGAAAACCCGGACAAAACTGACGAGAAACTGCTTGTCTCTTCCTTCGGATGCTCCATAGAAACAGCGGCAAAGGAATTCGAGTGGACGCGCAGGATCGCCGAACAGCAGGGCATGAATCCGACAAAAATAATAGCGCGGCACATGATTCAGTCCTTCGCGGTCGGAGAAGTCCCACCGGAACTTGCTCATGAAATCGGGCAGCAATTTGCCGACGAAGTTCTGCAAGGAAAATACGAGTATGTTCTTGCAACTCACATCGACAAGGGTCATGTTCATAATCATATCATCTTCAATGCCGTCAACTTTGTAGATTACCACGCATACAAGAGCTATAAAAAGATTTACTATGAAACACAGGAAATCAGCGACCGCCTTTGCAAAGAAAACGGGCTGTCGGTGATCCCGCCCAGCCAGAGCAAAGGCAAGAGCTACAAGGAATATACCGAAGCTAAAAACGGGACGAGCTGGAAACAAAAACTTAAGATGACCATTGACCGGAGCATCATCACAGCATCCGGCTACAAAGACTTCCTGAAGCTGATGGAAGAAGCCNGNTATGAAATAAAACCCGGCAAATACATCTCCTTCCGTGCCGCCGGTCAGGAGCGGTTTACCCGTGCAAAAACAATCGGAGACAACTACACAGAAGAGCGGATCAAAGAGCGTATTAAGGGCAGAAGCGCGCGGCGTATTGCGTCCCGTAGGGACAGCAAGGGCATCAGTCTTATCATTGATATTCAGAACTGCCTAAAGGCTCAGGAGAGCAAAGGCTACGAGCATTGGGCAAAGATAAACAACCTCAAGCAAGCGTCGGCAACACTCAATTATCTGACAGAAAACAATCTCCTGAAATATGCGGACCTTGAAGCAAAGATGGCTGACCTGACAAGCTCATATCAGAAGACCGGCAGTGATCTAAAGAAGCTCGAAAAGAGATTGAAGCAAGTGCAGCTTCTCATCAAGCACATCAGCCAGTATCAGCGCACCAAGCCGGTGTATGACCAGTACCGCAAGGCGAAAAAGCGGAATGAGTATTTCAAGCAGCATTCCGCCGACATCACGATCTATGAGGCGTCCCGTGATACTCTCAAGGCAATGCAGACGGGCGATAAACTTCCCAGCCTGTCTTCCCTTTCCTTAGAGCAGGAGCACCTTGTTCAAGAGCAGCAGCAGCTCTATGACGAACGACACAAGCTGGACAAGGATAAAAAGAAAATTGAGACGATGAAAAGGAATGTAGACAGCATCCTCGGCGTCGGTCAGGAGCGCAAGGAAGCTGACCAAGAAGTTGTCAAAGACAATAACAGAGAATAAAAAACAGACCGCCGAAACCGGTTAATGGTTTCGGCGGTCTGCGTGTTTCAGCTTCCTTATTTTCTAAGATTGGAGTCTCTGCGCAGGGTTGCTTTCATGGACTCCATCATGTCTTTGATAATCCGTATCTCATAATCGTCGCAGTCTTCGAGAATGCCTTTGATGTCCTGCTCAAACTGGATTTTCGATTTAATCACACTGTCGCAAAGCAGATCATCAACGGAAACCGATAAGGCATTTGCAAGGCTTACTATGGTGGTCAGGCTAACGCGAGTTGTTCCGGTTTCGATGTTGCTGAGATGCGTAGGCGACAACTCAATCGTCTCTGCAAGCTTCTCTTGCGTGAAATCAGCCTTTATACGAGCAATCTTGATTCGTTTTCCGATTGCCTTATAGTCAAGCTCCATAATATCCTCCTTTGCTTCAAAAAGTTACAATAAAGATATTGTACCTACGGCAAAGGGACATTATAATAATCCATGACCGTATTTCACGGCAATACGCCAAGAACTCATGAAATTAGAGGTAAACTTTTTATGAAGACATGTGCATTTGCCGGACATCGGGAAGTGTTTGCTTCCGGCGTGGAAGCAGATATAGACAGCGCCATCGAAACGATTCTTGCCAACGATTCTTTTACACCGGCGGCATGGGAGAATTCGACAGTAAGTGTTCCGCAGCGGTAAGAAAGGAAAAGCGCGCTCATCCCGAAAAGGACATTAAGCTCTTTCTTGTTGAGCCATATATGAAGACAGAAATCAATGAGAGCAAAGACTACTACGGGGCATCCTTTGATGACGTGCTGGTTCCGATAGAGCTTGCTGAAGTTCATTACAAAAAGGCAATTACACAACGCAACAAGTGGATGATAGATCGATCTGACTACCTGATTGCTTTTGTTCACCGGAATTTCGGCGGAGCATACGAGACAATGAAATACGCAAGGAGAAAAGGCAGTATCGTCATCATCAATATTGCAGAGAAAGAGAGATAGAATCATGGATAAAAAGAGCTTGTTAGTTGCGGAGAATGCGATCAAGAAACTGGCTGCGCGTGACGGAGTCAGCGTTGAATACGTTCGCATTCAAATGAAGATTGCAATGATCAACGGACTGTGCAGCGAAGATCCGGTACAGAAGGCATATTGGAAAAGCATTCCCTGTGAAGGCGATATTCCAACGCCAGAAGAGTTTATCGCTTACACTGCCAAGGTCGTGAAAAAGCAAACGAAAAGAGAAAAATGATCGCAGAAGACTTCACAAGACGGATTTGCGTCACAATTCGCTGATCTCACTTTTACAATCCGGCGATTTAGTCAGATACGACGCTTTTGCGTCGAAATTTGTTGAATGAGCGATTGCACCGTGATATACTTATATTTAATTCCGACTACACTTTCTTTTTTGAGGTGACGAACATGAAAGCGAGCTACAAAAAACTCTGGAAGTTACTTGTTGATAAAGAGATGAGTAAGTCTGATCTCCATAAGGCTTCGGGTCTTTCCTCAAGCACCATGACGAAACTCAGAAGAAGTGAGGATGTTTCAATGGATGCCTTGAGGAAAATTTGTATTGCCCTGAACTGCAATATTGAGGACATCATGGAATTTGTCAACGATGATGAGTGAGTCCGTTTTTTTGGACTCACATTGAGGTATTATATGATGAATGGTTATATCGTAGTATATCCACATTTACTTTTTGATATTTGGGAGGTGGCTACCATTGGCTGATGAAGTTGTTCAGGTTGGTAAATACACATTAGAATCCCTAACAACCGGTATGTACTCGGAACCTAAAATTGTCTATAGAGAATATATTCAAAACAGCGTGGACTCATTGGAACAAGCTGTTTTCCTTGGGCTGCTCGAACAGCAGAGTATGCGCATTGATATTGTTGTGAATGCAGAAAAATCTTACATTTCAATTAGAGATAACGGTACCGGAATATCTGCTGCCGAAGCTGCACCAACACTCATGAATGTTGGCAGTTCTAAAAAACGAAACTCTAATAATCGTGGTTTCCGTGGTATCGGGCGTCTGGGTGGTATGAGTTATTGTGACAATCTTATTTTTACCACATCAGCGGAAAACGAAAACGTCAAAACGGTAGTTTCATTTGATTGCAAAAGGCTGAGGCGATTACTCGTTCCTGGTGAATATGAGGATATGAGCCTATCCGCGGTTTTGGAAGAGATAACGACAATTACAACTTTTCCAGAGAAAGAAGAGAAGCATTATCTCTGCGTCGAAATGATAGATGTCAATGGCTTTTCGGATTTGCTGGACATTGAAGCGGCAAAGAGCTACATCTCCCAAGTTGCACCCTTACCCTATCAGTCAAGACATTTTTTGTACACCTCTCAACTAAAATCTTTTTTGAGTGATAATGGCTACACTGTAGAAGAATTTCCAATCTTTGTTGGAGAAAACGAATCAGATTTAGAGCCGGTATACAAGCCCAACAAGAGTAGATTTAGAGCTGACCGCGGTAAGAGAACCGCTGATGAAATAACTAACATGGTATACTTCGACATTACCGTTGATGGTGTGTTGTATGCTTTGGGATGGTACGGAAATTGTGGGTGGTATGGATTCTTATCCGACAAAGAACTGTCCGGCTTCCGCGTAAGAAAAGGTAATATTCTTATTGGCGACAGCCGTACTATGAATGCAATCTTTAAGGAGGCACGATTCAACGGCTGGACGCAAGGCGAGATCTTTATTGTTTCTGACGAACTCATTCCAAATGCCAGAAGAGATGATTTTGAGCAGAATGATGCTTACTATAAATTCATTGATGCTTTGAGTAATGGTGTTGGCATGGAGATTGCCCGTACAATTCGAGAAGCATCATCGATTCGCAACAATCCGAATGCAAAGGCTTTGCATGAGGTCGAACAAAAAATCAGCGAAGCCTCCGCTGCTGTCGCAGAAGGATTTAATTCGACTGTAGACAAGGAAAACTTGATTTCTACATTGACAGAAAGCGTAGCATCGCTCGCTGGTTTACGGGTGAGTGATGACCTGATCTCAAAAAAGCAAGACCTTCAAGAGAAAATTGAGGCAGCGATTGAAGAGGTTTCCGAGAGCAAGAATTTCAAGATAAATCAAATCAATTCCGGTATTGATAAAAAAAGCAGGCAAGTTCTCAAGGTCGTGAGTGATATCCTATCGAGAAAACTTGCAAAAGTCCTTGTCGATGAAATAATCGAAGACATTGTATCGGAGCTGAATAGAAAGTAGGGTAATTATGGAAATTCTCCCTTCTGAATATCAAAATATTGAACTTTCGAGATATGAAAAGATGTTTGTGCGCCATGCTATTTCCAGTGATGGGTATGGATTTCTTCTGCTGAAAGTAAATCCTACAATGACAGAAAACGAAAGCATGAACGTTCTGATATCTCCCAGAGGGGTAGTTTTTATTAAATTCTTTGAAGATTTTTCTGACGCATCTCTCTTTGGCGTAACTATGCAGCCATATGCCCAATATGTATACCCTACTGCTCAAAGGATAATTTCCGAGAAACTGCTTGGGAATAAATCGTTGTCCGAAAATGCAGCAACTCTCAAGTTCCCCATAAATATTGTTCATATCTTCCCTAACCTCAAACGGTCTGATATCTCCAAAATGAATCTGAGTGCGATTTCAGACTTCGTTCAGAAACAATGTTTATTTGCCGAAGACTTTTCTGAGCTTCGGCAAGGTTTTGGGGCGATTATGGATCGCGTTTTGGATGACTCTATCGTCCCCGTTTCTGATACGCCAATGCTTATATCGGATATGAATGTTAACTCTGTAATGCAGAGAATTGCACCGGAATATGTTACTATCCGTGTTGCTTGCGTTAACGAAGCAGAATCTACCCCCGGTGTTGATAGTGAGCTGTTAGTTGTTGACGAAAAAGATGTTGTTGTTAAAGCTTTTCGATTGGATAAAGAGCAGATCAACATTGTCAATCGTATAAGTAAGGAAGACCCTAATCAGCTCATTTTGGCTTGTGCTGGCTCCGGAAAAAGCGTTTTACTCATATCTAAATGCTTTAAGACAGCACAAATGAATCCGAGCAAGAAGTTCCTGATTACTTGTAGGAACGAGAATCTACACGCCTTATACATATGGTTTATTGACCGCGCCGGGCTACGGGAAAAGAATGTAGAGTGTATGACCTTCCATACCCTATGCAAGAAGCTTCTTGAGAAGAATGGCTTCATGGCAAGATACCGTGATTTTGACGGTTGGGTAGCATCCGCAATCGACAAGTTAAATCAGGGACGAATTCAAGATAGATACTATGGAATTTTTATTGATGAGGTGCAAGCGTTTGAGTCCGAATGGTATAAGTTCTGTTATAATCTTTTGGAAAACAAAAACTCCAAAGATCATATTTTTGTTATCTGCGGCGATAAAACGCAAAGATTGGATAAACTGAAAAAACGCGGACAAGCTCCTTGGCAAGTTGGAGAAGGTTATCCGAGCTATCGTGGTGGAAATAAAAACATCAGAATCGAAAAGAACTATAGAAACTGTATTGAGATTAACGAGTACATAAACAGATATGTTTCTAACGCAAAGCAATACTTGTACGGAATTCAAGAAGACTATGAAATTGATCCAGATATGTTTTTAAGGGGACAAGCGGTATTTCATGGCGAGGGAGTAACGTACATTCAGCTTCCGATTAAAAACGCGAGTTGTGAGATAGATACTATTATTCAGGCGATCAAAAAAATCCATGATGAAAACGAGATTCCCTATGATGAAATTGCAGTCATCATGTATAAAGGTCAATATCGGAAAAAGATATCCGGCTGGCTGGATAAGCAATATTATCTACAACAAACGCTGGAAACCAGATTGCGGCTTGAAGATATTCCTTGTTGCCGACTCTACTCCACTGATGCAGGATGGCAAGATCATTTTGGTGAGACCGGTGGCGTTAGGTTAATTAAGTTCCAATCCACTCTTGGTTTGGATTTTCGAGCTGCAATCATTTGTGGGTTGATTCCTCTGGGAGAATATGAAGAAATTAAGAATCCAAACTGGGAGCATTTGAAAGCAAATGAGGAAAACTATTCAAACGCTATTGCCACCACTCAAACTTGTATTCAAAACTTGTACGTCGCTTGTACACGAGCTAAAGAAATCCTTTATATAATCGCTCCGGAGACAGAAAGCGAGTCCGTTTTCATGAAGATGTTGAAGGATTCAGTTTAATGAAAGGTAGGCATTTATGGAACTCATAGAGAATATAACCAAATTTACACATAAAAACATGCCTTCCTGGGGTGTTGGTGTTTTCAAAAAAAAAGAAGGTGCATACGTAACTGTCGACTTTGAAAATGTTGGTATCAAAACGTTTGAGATGAACAGCATTGGCACCACTCTTTTTATTATAAGCGAATCGCCTGATAAGCCTGTAGTTTCATCCAAATCTACTTCGCAGACCACCTATGTATCCGTGAACGCTCAGAATGGTACTCTCATTCAATATGATGGTGAGAACGGTGGTATTGCTGGTAAGAATATTATAGAGGCTTTTGATGGTAATGACTCTGTCATCTTCAATGAGACCTACATCATCATTGGCAAACACACAGAAGCTCTCAAGATTCATGCAATGTATGATCTGACAATTATGGGCGACGTGACTGTGCAAGAGTGCGTTGTAAACGGGTCCTTGACAGTTTTAGGTAATGCTCGTATCACAAACCTCACTTGCCAGAATGAATTAATCTGCAAGGGAGACCTATACTCTGAAAAGATATATGTAGGAGGCAATATGATTGTAGATTCTGTTGCCTGTGATGAATTGATCTGTGATGGTAATGCTGCGATTCAGACCACAGTAAATATCAATCAAGTAGCTCAGATTGCAAAGACAATAGTTGCTTGTGAAGGTATTATGGGAGCTGGAAAATTTACAGCGCAGAACGCCGTTGCCAATGAGTATTTTGAATTTGACGGCAATTATGAAGGAAAGATTCTTGAATTGGAAACGGACTCAACAATAAGCAATACTGTCCCTCAAAAAGCTGTTTCCTCTGAGACCATTGAGGAAATCATTGGGTTGGCTAATCAAAAGTTGACCGAAGAATATAGCAAATGCACCTCTCTTGATGAAGAACGGTTGATTGACCATTTGCGTTCTTTGGGTGGCATCGAGAACAAAGAGCTAAAAGTATTGCCAATTATAGAGCCTTTGTTTTCAAAGCTGGCAGATTTGTCTTATCAGAGTCGAATTGAGACTATCGAAGAATATTTGACCGTTCTCGTTGCCAAAAAACTGTTGCCTGATGAAGTATTCTCTTATGAGTCTATTGATCATATTGGGAAACAGTATCTCCCGAAAGCTCGTAGTGAAGTAACTGATCTCGTTTTTGAGCCTACTTCTGTTGCGCAATTTGCACGAGTGCTTTCAATGGCAGTTAAACTTGAAGATGACCTTTCAGACGGATGGGAAGCCATGATGGATAAAATATTTGAGTCTGTCGGCCTTAAATACGCTACTGTCAGCTCCATGATCCGCAGGAACAAACCAAAGGAAACGGAAATTTCTGTATCTGCAGGTCCTCAACCAGAGACAAGTAATGACGCAGTGAATGATGTGCCGAGACCGGTAGTCCCCCAAATGAAGAAATCCGATTTTCTTGCAAAAAAACTTAGTCATGCTGGAAAGAAATTCGGGCTTACCGATGTTGAACTTGGGCGCATGGCTACCATCAAAATCCGAACCGTTGATGACTTGGTGAAAGCATCCGATGAGGACCTTACAAAAGTCTTCGAAAAGAAAGCATTCTTGGCAAGTCACTTAATTCAAACAAGAGATAAGATAATTGATAAATTAGCGGATATGGAGTAATCTCCGTAAGCGAGGTGAAATAAATGGCGAATCTAAAAAGTGTTGCTCATGAATTGCTGGCACAAGAAATATTGAAAGGCTTTAAGGGCAAGATCACCGGCGATAACGCTGACTACATTGTTGGAGAAAATCCTGAAAATCGCTATTTTGTAGGAAAGCTTTTGCCTGTTAGCGATTCGCCGACATCTTCTTGGGGGTCTGATGTCTTTATTGAATCGATAGGCGCTGATTTCTACATCTCGCAAAGTGAGATCACTTCTGCGCAGCTCACTATCTATCCAAGAGGCGATTTCTATTACCGGGCATATCCAACGCTTGAGCAACAGCGCATCGCTATGTTGCAGAAAGCCAATGAGTTGTTTGAGACTCGATTTCCAAATTTTGAGGAATTGATGACTACATATCAGGAAGATCCTTCTGCTTTTTTAAAAGTTAAGGAGAAACTTGTTCCTGTATATAAAAAAGTGCAGATACATAAGAGCGACTTTACGCTTGTGTTCTCCCTGAGTGAACTTTTGCAAGGCAATCCTCAGTATGGCTATGCGGATGCAAATCACATTCAGAATAAGCTTCTTGAGCAATATCTCAACGACCTTCAAGCTGCGATCACGGAAGATGAATATTGCTATACGCATGAGTTGTACGAAAAAGTAACTGTAAAAGATATTCTATCAGAGGAAGAGTATAAGAAATTCATAAAGAAAAATGCAAAACAAGGCACTCCCATTCGTCAGAATTGGAATGTCTATATCGATATTACCGCCAAACTTATTAAGGACAAGTATCTGATATCAGTTGCACTCGTCAATGGATCACAAGTACAGTCCAATGGCGTTACTCACAAGTCCAATAAAAAGTCGAACGACAAACCGACCCTTGAGACATTGTTCAATTCGGGAATGAAGATCCGTCTTGAAGGTGCTTCATTCTCGCCTATAGATTTAGGGCAACACCGCACAGAAAACTGCGTGCAAAAAATGTCTCCAAGTGATAAAATTCAGTCATGGATAAACAAATGAGTCTGTCGGCCCTGAACGATGAACTGGCACAGGTGCGGACAAAGAAAAAGGAATTCCTTGAACAGATTGAGCGGATCGTTCCCTGGGGCAAATGGGTCGCCATTATCAAGCCGTGCTACTACAAAGGGGAGCTCGGGAACAAGCCCTATGATCTGGAACTGATGCTGCGGTTGTATCTGCTGCAAAACCTCTATAACCTGTCCGACGAAGCGACGGTTGCCGAGGCCATCGACAGCCGCGCCTTTTCGGATTTCTGCGGCGTGGATTCCAGCAATCAGGTGCCTGACGGCGATACGCTCGGCCGCTTTCGGAATATCCTCGTGCACAATGGTTTGCAGGAGCAGCTGTTTGCACAGGTAGTAAAACTGCTGCGAGAAAAGGGCCTGCTTTTAAAGAAGGGCACCATCGTGGACTCAACAATTATTGCTGCACCGTCTTCTACAAAAAATCAGGAAAAGCGGCGGGATCCAGACGCACATCAGGTGAAAAAGGGCAATGAGTGGCACTTCGGCTACAAAGCGCACGTAGGTGTGGACAAAGACAGTGGTCTGGTTCACACGGTGAAAGTTACAGCCGCGAACGTCAATGACGTCATCATGACTTCAAAGTTATTGACCAGAGAAGAGACGGTTGTATATGGGGACAGCGGCTATCTTGGAGCTGAAAAGCGTGAAGAGGCCATCATCGAAAACCTTTCAGGCAAGCACATTCGTTATAAAATCAATCGTCGTCCCTCGCAGATGAAAAAGGGTTCCACCAGATCGCAAGCTCAGTTAAAGCGCAGAGAGCATGAGAAGTCGTCCGTCCGAGCAAAAGTCGAGCACGTTTTTGGCGTTGTAAAGGGTTTGCTTCGATACCGAAAGACACGATACCGAGGCCTGCAGAAGCAGACCGCAAAACTGAATATGCTGTTTGCGCTGGCAAATCTGATTCTGGCTGACAGACCAAGTCTGGCAGTCTGATTCAGGTTGCGCTTGCGAAGAAAAAGCAAAGATTTTCCACACTGTTTGTCAATATGGGCAGATGGCGTGGATTTTTTATGCCATTGCGCGGTGTTGCCTTAGATTTTTTCGCGGATGACTATAAGTACAACAGCAGCCAGCAAGCCGTAGGAAATAACTGTTCCGTAATCTGGGATGAAGAAAGCAACACAATTATCACAAACCATTTGCCGCTTTTTGTTCAGAAAAGACTTCTGACAAATGATGAACTCGCAGTTTCGTTCCAATCGCTGATTGATCAACCTGTCTCCACCTTGCGAGATATTCACAGGAAGATGCTTGCAGAACACAGAAAATGGGAGATTAAACTTGAAGGGAAAAAGCCTTCTCTTTCAGCAATCGGAATAAGTAATATGCAGGCAGAAATTGACGAGTTTGCACGAGAAATCCGTCGTTTTGAGTTCGGCATTGAAATCATCAATGATTATCCGATCATCATGAAGAGCTTCGTGAACATGAATCGGACATTCTTAAAGACTTCAAAGAAGTACAGCACTTGGAGGTTGTTCCAGATTGTCTTTATCGTTTCTCTCGTGCCTGACATAGCAGCGTGTGATGAGGATGTTCTGCTTGATTCTCAAAAAGCGGAAACAACGCTGAACGATGTTTCGCTTTTGTATTTTCCAACCGGTGGTGGTAAAACGGAAGCCTTCCTTGGTGTCTTGATCTTCAACTTATTCTTTGACAGATACAGAGGAAAGGAATGTGGAGTAACCTCCATTTTAAGATATCCTCTTAGGCTTCTCTCTGTGCAACAAGTGCAACGTCTTGCGAATGTGTTGGCACAGGCCGAGTTGATTAGACGAGGCGATGTAGCAATATCTGAGACAGAAGAGTTTTCGCTTGGGTATTTTGTCGGTGATGCAAACACCCCTAACAAGATCGAGAAAAAGAATGTTCTCAAATATCGAACAAGCTCTCAGGCTGCTCTGGACGAAGAGCGCATTATTGACATTTGTCCGTTCTGCGGAAAACAAACCGTTCACTTAAAATTTGACGAGGATAGCTATCGCTTAGTGCATTACTGTGAGGACTCAGAATGCCCTTCTAACGGAGTTCTGCCTATTTATATGGTTGACTACGAGATATACAGATATCTTCCGTCGGCAATCATCAGTACAGTTGACAAACTTGCTATCTTGGGCAACAATCCGAGCTTTAGAAATATTCTCTCCGGAGCTACGCACAAATGTCCCAAACATGGTTTTACCAGCACAACAAAGTGCATGGTTGACAAAGAATTTTGTAATGTCGAAGTGTCTGACTTTGAGGAAGTAGAAATGTATGATCCTGCTCCCACGCTATTTATTCAGGATGAGCTTCACCTAATCCGTGAGAGTTTGGGTACATACGCTTCTCACTATGAGTCGTTTATTGACTATTTTGTCAAGAATGTTTCTCCGTCTCGTCGTCCGATTAAAATAATCGGAGCTACAGCTACGATATCGTCCTATGCAACGCAAATATCTCAGTTGTATAGTAAAGACCCGATTCGCTTCCCGTGTGCTTCTCCTGATCTCAAGCGTAATTTCTATTCCTACATTGAGGACGAAGATACGCAGCGTTTGATTATGGGATATGCACCTTATGGCAAGGCGATCATCAACTCTGTGGTGTATTCTTTGAAGTATATGCGTGAAGTGGTTTACGAATATAAGAAGGATCCGGAGAAAGTGTTGGCAATACCGGGCATTGGCATAACAACCGTTGACGAAGCACTTGAGATACTGAAGGACTACTGGATTTTCCTTGAGTATAACAATGTAAAGCGAGATGGTAATAATGTAGAGGGTGCCCTTGAAACACCTATCAATGTCGAATTGCGAAAAGAAGGCGTTACTCCATTCAATACCCGAAAGATGACCGGAGATGAAACATTCCAAGATGTCAGGGAAGTCTTGTCCAAAGTTGAGACCAATGAGGATGTTTTCAATGGTGTAAATTTGATCGTTGCTACGTCCATGATTTCACACGGCGTGGACGCTGACCGTTTTAACATTATGTTCTTCTTTGGTATGCCTGGAAACACCGCAGAATATATCCAAGCATACAGTAGAACGGGCAGACGGCATTCCAGTATCGTTATTGACATCATACGTCCTTCCAGAGAGACAGACCAAAGCTATTTGAAAAACTTTGTGAATTTCCACGAGTTCAAGGATATTATGGTTGAGTCTGTACCAATAAATCGTTGGGCAACAAAAGCCATTGACTGTACATTGCCTGGTATCTTCACCGGATTGCTGCTAACTAAGTATGACCCAGAACTGCAATTTGATCATGGCCCATTATTCTTTATGAATAACATCAAAAAAGCGATTGTAGGCGGCAGTTTAGATCCCGATACTGTGCGAAAGGAGCTGGAAATGGCATACGGTTGCACTATTGCCGGCCAGGTAAATGAGATCGGAAATCAGTACCGAGCCAAAATTGAGAGCTTCGTAGAAGATGTTTTTGAGAAAATAGCAGATAAGAACTGGGAAAAGGAAAACATCTTCTCCGGTTTCGAGCTAATGGGCTACCATATTATGAATAGTTTGCGCGATACAGATGCTCAGTTGATTATTGAGCTTGAATGAGGGGGTGAACAGGATGAGTTCCAAACAGCAAATGAAACGAGGGAAAAATCAATCGCTATATAAGTACCTTCCCGAAACATGGATAGACTTTTCTGTCAGAGGGAAAGAGCGTAGACAGTACATCGCAAAGGTTTTGAGATGGAATAGTGAAAAATTGGACGGAATTAACGCAAAGCGACTCATACGGACTGTCAATGCATCTGTTCGCTCTTTTGAAAGCCAAGCCTCCGGTCATGGTCCGGTTGCACCTACGGTTGGATTTAGTGCCGAACTAACAAAAGATAATTGTGATGTCCTCACGCCGAAGGCATCCGATGAGGAACGCGGCATTGTCGCACAGATAAGTCCATTGACATTCTACTGTAAGCTCTGCAACAAGGTGTATCAGTTCAGCAGCGAAGAAGAATATCAGAAACACCGCTATTGCACCAATCCGGAGTGTCACCATTCCGAGCTGGCTCAATTCCGTCAGATTTACTTCTGCAAGTGCGGATATGCAACTGACCGGCACAATCCTCGTTGTCCCGAACATGGATATCAGTATGTGAAGTGGTATGGGAATTATGATTTCGTTTGTACCAAGTGTAAGCGTCCGATTCCAATGCAGGTAAAATGCCCGATATGTGGGGATATGCTTAGACCGAAGGTTGCGCTTGATCCGGCTCAGTTTTTTGCTTTTAGTTTAAGCCTTATTGACTTGATAGACGAGAAATTAGAGAACTTTATCTCAGAAACAGAATACGGTCCGTACATTACCTTTGCCTATTGGCTCGGTATGATTACCAAAGAAGAGCTTGATGAGATTATAATAAATGGCATTGTATCTGACCCTGATGCTTACCAAAAAGTTTACAATCAGATGTACGATCTCATGTTTGCTGCTTTTAAGAACGAGGCTTCCGCAGCAACAGCAGCTAAAGCTGCTGCCGATCAACAGTGCGGCAATCGCTTCAATGATATCGTTAATGACCTGAAAGCTCGTGTTTTCACGACAGGAACAGATCTGTCCAGTATTGCAGAACGTATTTTGGAATACGACTTAGTAACTCGACTGGATGATGTATCTGATTTGGAGTCTGCGGTAAATGTTGCTCGTCTACTGAACACCAATGCAAATCCGGAGCAATATTCTCAGATTGCTGCCCGCTTCGGAATCAAGAGCGCAAGGGTATGTGACCGAATTCCGTTTGTTTCCTGCTCCTATGGATATACACGAGTGGAATCCGAGTGGAAGGACGGCGTTCAGCTTCACGCACTTAAAGAAGAAAAACATGGACGGAAAAACATATATGCGACAAAATTAAATACGGAGGGTGTCCTTTTTGAGTTTGACCGCAGTAAAATTATTCAATGGTTGCTTGAAAATGAGGTTATAAGTGAAGAGGAAGCTCCAAATTTAAACTCAGAAGAAGAAATAAAGATCTGGTTCTTAAACAACATTAAACTCAGTCTCATTCACCCCTTTTCGACGATTGATGAGACGGCAAGCAAAGAAACCTATTATGTATACAGACTTATCCACTCTTTGTCTCATCTCCTAATTAGAGCTGCTGCTGACATTGGTGGATTGGGTAAAGATTCTTTGTCAGAATACATTTTTCCCGGCATTCCTGCTGTGCTGATTTATTGTCAGAACTCGCAAGGCTTCAATCTGGGATCTTTGTTCAATACCTTTGAGGCATATTTCGACAAATGGATGAATAAAGCATACTCAAACGCACAGAAATGCATATTTGACCCCATCTGTATTGAACGGCAAAAAGCCTGTACGGGATGTTTGTTTGTCAATGAAGTTTCGTGCCAACATTTTAATAAGGATTTAGATCGAGCCTTGGTCGTTGGTCATGTAGACCGTGAAACACAACGAAAGACATCAGGCTTTTGGGAGGAATAAATCATGGCAGTGATGCATCCGGTTGATATTGAAAACTATGATTATACGCAGACAGAAAAAGAACTTTACTATGCTTTGAAGGAGCAACTTCCGGATAAGTATCAGGTTTTCTATTCTGTTCGCTGGTTTGAAACAGTGGAGAATAAGAGAATCGACAGCGAAAGCGATTTTCTGGTTTTTGATCCGTCTTTTGGCTTTATTACTATCGAAGTGAAGGGCGGAACCGGAATTACTGTTAATGATGGAGGATGGACTCTTATTGAGAACTACAGTCCGAGCAATTCCAGTAGCCGTGAATTGAAATGCAGCCCTTATGAGCAAGCAGAAAAGAGCATGAGACACTTTAGAAACTATTTTGTCTCAGAGTTCAATCAGAATTATTATGGTGTGTATGGTTTTGCTGTAGCATTTCCGAGATACGCTATTAACTCACAGTTAGCTCAAGACGCACCACATGAAACAACAATTGATCTGAACGATATGTCTTCCTTGAGAGAGAAAATCAATCAGATTTTCCACTATTGGAAGAACAAGCGAAACATTACTATCCCGTTCTCCGCAGAACAGCGCACCCGTTTTTTGACTGCAATAAATAAGCAGATATCCATGTCGGCTGCTGCGGGTGCATTAATACCAATCAAAGAAAAGGAGTTTTCCAAGATTGACTTCGTACAAGACTCTATCTTGGATTGTTTGCATAACTACCGGCAAGTGCAAATCGTTGGCGGTGCTGGAACAGGAAAAACCTTTATTGGTATCAAAAAAGCCGTTCGAGATGCACTTAATGAAAAGCGAGTGCTGTTCATTTGCTGTAATGAGGAACTGTCAGACTTTGTGAAGTCAAAGATGAGACAGTATACAAAAATTGATGTTTATACATACGCCGAACTGATGCGCACTCTTTTGGGTGAGAAATATGAGGCTTTGCCGGTCAACTCAAACGGCAACAAATGTTGTTTTGAGTGCATAGATGATGTACCAAATGAATTAAAGTACGATTCAATCATCGTAGACGAGGCCCAAGACTTTGACGTTGATATGGGTTTGGCTGTTCGTAGTTTATTGCTAAACGATAGCGAATCATCTCTCTATGTGTTTTACGATAAAAATCAGAATGTCTTTGAAATGGATTTTGAGAATGCTTTTGCTATTGACGCGCCACCGTATGTTCTTAGATACAACATTCGAAATACCGGTAGCATTTATCAATGTGCTGTTGACCGTACCAACTTAGGTCACGATACGGTAGCAAATAGCATTGTGGGCGTTCATCCTGAGATCCATAACTACAACAAATCATCACAGACTGTCAAGGCACTCAGTTTAATTGTGAATCGTCTTGTGCAAAAGGAATTTGTTCCGGCAGTGTCGATTGTTATTGTCTCAGATACGCCTTATGCAAATTCCATTCTTGCTGGAGAGCAGCGAATTGGTGCATATAATCTTGTATTTAAGCACTACAAGGATGTTGCGGAAGATGAAATATGCTTCAAAACGGCAGAAGAATTTAAGGGACTGGAATCCAATGTTGTAATCTATTTGACCCATGAGTTTACTAACCTTCCGTCCTCAGCCATCGATAACAGAAAGGAATATGTTGCTATTACTCGTGCAAGGTACTATTTGTATGTGCTAAACACGAAATGCAAGGCAACTTTAGGTGAATAACGTGGCAAATATTTTACTAATTGAGCCTGATTATAAGTGTAAACAACCGCCACTTGGATTGATGAAAATATCCTTCTTCCATAAGAACATCCTTCATGACTATGTGAGATTTGCAAAGGGCAGCCTCCCAGACGCTCTCTCCGGAACTAAATGGGATCGTGTGTATGTTACATCCCTATTTACATTCGAGTGGGAGGCAACGATTAAAGCTATTGAATATGCTAAGACCCTTGTTGATTCAATAGATAAGATTGTTGTTGGCGGTATAGCAGCCACTATGCTTCCTGATCAGTTTTACGAAGAAACCGGGATCCATCCTGTATGCGGACTTCTTAATGAGCCGGATAAATTAGGTCTCCCAGGTGACGAATGTATAGACCAGATCACACCGGATTATTCAATGCTCGAAGATATTGACTATATTTATCCTTTTCATAATGCTTACTTCTTGAGCGCAACAAAAGGGTGCGGAAATAAGTGTGGTTTCTGTGCTGTCCAGACCTTGGAGCCGAAGTTCATCCCTTATATAGATATCAAGGATCGCATCAAAGCAATCGACGAGAGATTTGGCTCGAAAAAAGACCTGATTTTAATGGACAATAATGTGCTTCGTTCTCCCCGTTTCAACGATATTATTGATGATATAATTGCTGCTGGCTTTGGGAAAGGAGCGACATTCAAGAATCCTCGCACCGGAAAAACTGTTCAACGCTATGTCGATTTCAACCAAGGACTTGATGCACTGTTTCTGACAGAAGAAAAAGCGAAGCGACTTGGCGAAATCGCTTTAAGACCGGCAAGGATTGCGTTTGACCATATTGAGGACAGAGATATTTATGAAAAAGCACTTCATCTCTGCGCGAAAAACGGCATAACGGAACTTTCTAACTATGTCTTATACAATAGTGAAGACTTCGGTGGTAAAGGGAAAAAATATCACGCCGACACGCCCGCTGATTTATACGAGCGAATGAAAATAACGCTTGATTTACTGGACGATCTAAATGCGAAATACGGAAATGAGCAACGCATAGCAGCGTTCTCCTTTCCTATGAGGTACATTCCTCTTTCTGCACACGAGCGTGGATATGTCGGCTCTCAATGGAATGCAAAGTTCCTAAGAGCCGTTCAAAGAATGCTCGTTCCTACTCAAGGGAAAGGTGTATGTAGCCGAAGCTTCTTTGAGGCAGACTTTGGAAAAAATGCTGATGACTTTGTGAGATTCCTTAGTATGCCTGAAAAGCTTATTGCAGCCAGAGGCAAAATAAGCACGACGTCCAGAGGAAAGTCTTCTGAAACAACGGAACAGTTTGCACTTCGAAAGGCCGGGTGGGAGCGCGATCAAAAGAGAATCATACTGTGGAACTCGTTGTATGCTCAGCTCGGCGATGAACAAGAAGACTTTATTAACTTGATTGGTGACAATGAGTATCTACCTGAGAAGGTGTTGGGAATCGCCTCTGCCACACAACGAAAACTTTATATTCTATACCTTACTACACCGAGATTGATTGCACTTCTCGGTATGATTGATAAAAACTCCCCAACACATACTATTGTCAAAGAATTCATTGTAAAAGAATGTCCTGAACTGTATATGGATATTCTTGATCTCGTTTCCGGCAGTGAGGTGCAACAGAACTATATTTTCAAGAACTTTGTGGACTTCTTTGGTAGGAACGGTATATCCGATCTTCTAATCCGCCTCCAATTATCTGATTTTGCCGTAGATAAGCAATTAGCAAAATGGGATATGATCTCTAAAAAGGAAGGTATTGGCTACATTGACTTTGAGTTAATCCGTGTGTACCGACGATTTGTTGATTTGGATGTATTGTCGAAAGAAGAACATCGCTCGGCCCAGAAGTGTATACTTGAGATGTCAATGACTGATCTGGCTTCTATTCTTGCTGCCCATATCGAAAAGTTTGAATCATTACTTCTTTCTGCGATTGATGCAGAGAAAGGTCAAGCAGTCCTAAAAAAAGTTTCAAAGACGATCACAAATAATATCCAGTTCAAGCTTAAAAACTTTTTAGGAGAAAGATAATGAGTAGCATCGTTATAGGAAAACACACTTTGGAATCTCTTACATCTGGCATGTATTCAGATCCTTATGTCGTGTTTAGAGAGTATATACAAAACAGCGTTGATTCTATCGATGAAGCAATTCAAGCCGGGGTGATGGATATCGGTTCAGAGCAGATTATCGTTAGGTTATCACCAACAGAAAACCAAATCATTATATCTGACAATGGTCTTGGCATTCCTGCGTCAGAAGTTGAAAAAGCACTAATCAGCATAGGAAACTCAAAAAAATCATCGGAAAGCTCTCGTGGTTTCCGCGGAATAGGTCGTCTATCAGCACTTAGTTACTGCAAGCGGCTAACCTTTACAACATCCTTTAAGGGTGAGTCCGTGGCCACGCAAATTATAATTGATGCATCAAAATTATCTGAAGTGTTATCTGATGATACTCAATCTGATATTACAGTTCTTGATGTGCTTGAAAGTGTGTATACAACGTTGACCACACCTGAGAAAGAAGGTGATCATTACTTTTCTGTGCAGTTAGATGGTGTTGATACTAACTCTCGTCTTCTCTCATACACAGAAGTGGAAGATTACTTAACACAGAATGCTCCTGTAAAGTATAATCCTGAGTTTGTCTGGGGCAAGGAAATCGTCAAACGACTTCAAAACGAAGGCATGATAATTAGTTCTTATAACGTTTCTTTAGAATATGGCACTCAATCTACGCCTATATACAAACCGTACAGGGATGAGTTTATAGTAGATAAAGGCAAGAATATAACCGACATTGTTCAAGATATTCAAATTGTTAAGATTCCAAATGACCACGAGGTATTAACCGCTATTGGATGGTTGGCAAAAACAAATTATAAAGGGAGCATTTATGAGAAGGCAATAAAGGGGATTCGACTACGAAAAGGAAACATCCTTATTGGTGATTATCAAACATTAAATGTAATATTCAAAGATGCTCGTTTTAATGGTTGGTCTATTGGCGAGATTTTTGCAATAGATAAGTTGCTTGTCCCTAATGCTCGAAGAGACGTTTTTGAAAAAAACCCTGCGTACTTCGCGCTCTTTGAGCAGTTAATGACACTTGCAGCAGAGATCACACGGGATATCAGAGCAGCCTCATTAAAAAGAAATGCGCCACTATCTAATGCTATAAATCAGCTAACTGAAACTGCTCAACAAGCCGTTTCAGCAATAGATCAAGGCGTATCAGGTGTGCAAAAAGGACTAATCACTAAAAAGCTGAAAGAAGCTCAAGTAGCTGTCACTAATTCCACCATTAACGGGGATTCCGAAAAGTATTATCAGGACATTGCATTTGCAGAATTAGATATGCTTATAGGGAAAATTAAAGGAACGACAAAATACAAAGCTCTAAATACGATAGATTCCTTAACAAACACCGAAAAGAAAATTTTGGAGCGTGTAATTAACATTGTGGAGACGCTTGAAATTAACAACGCAGATGCCGTTATTGAAGCTATTGTGAATGATTTTTCTGCACAATAAAAAAGAGCCGCAGCCGACACCCGTCAGGGCATCGGCTGAGGCTCTTTCGTTTTTGATGGCGATAGATTAGGTGCCAACAATGGGTTCTTTTCTGCGCATTCCGATGCTTGTCAATGCGGATGAGAAAGCATACGGAGACATCCTGAATATTCCGGCTCTATAGGACCAGCAGTCCGGCGAGTGAGAGCCACTGTTCCGGAGCCTTAGAGCCACCGTTCCGGGCATGAGCGCCACCCTTGTATAATGAGAGCACGCACACCGTGCGAATTATTTTCAGGGAGGTCTTTTCATGACCCAGTACCGAGAGATCCTGCGCCTGTTTCAGGCCGGGCTCAGTCAGCGAAGCATTGCAGCAGTCTGCCAATGCTCCAGAAACACTGTGGCAGTAGTTATTCAAAGGGCAAAGCACGCAAATCTCAAGTTTCCGTTGGGCGTTCAAACAGACACCGAGTTGGAAACCATTCTCTTCCCGGAAAAGTGCATTCAGCCGTCCGGGAGAAAGATGCCGGATTATGAGCGCCTTTCTAAGGAACTTACTCGCAATGGTGTTACACAGAAATTGCTTTGGATGGAATATTGCGAGGAATGCCGGCAAGCGCAGCAGCAGCCGTTCATGTACTCTCAGTTCTGCTATTACTTCCAGCAATATGCCGAGAAGGAACATGCCACCATGCACATCCCCAGAAAGCCCGGAGACCGCATTGAGGTAGACTGGGCCGGAGATAAGCTGTACATGGTGGACCGGGATACCGGCGAGGCCATTCCGGCGTTTTTGTTCGTCGGCGTTTTGTCGTTCAGCATGTACGCATACGCAGAAGCGTGTTCCAGCATGAATATGGAGAACTGGATCGGCGCTCACGTCAATATGTTTCGATACTTCGGCGGCAGTGCAATCATGCTGGTCCCAGACAACCTCAAGACCGGCGTAGACCATACACAGGACTGGTATACCCCACAAATCAATCGTACCTATCACGAATTGGCGGAGTACTACAATACTGCCGTGGTTCCTGCGAGAGTGCGCAGGCCAAAAGATAAGAGTGGCGCAGAAGGCACCGTGGGTGTGGTATCCACCAGAATCATTGCCGCTCTGCGCAACCGTAAGTTCTTTTCTCTGCACGAGATGAATCAGGCAGTCCGTGAGAAACTGGAAGAACACAATCAGGCACCCTTCGCAAAAAGGGAGGGCAGCCGGAGTAGTGTCTTTCAGAATCAGGAAAAAGCTTTCCTGCAGAAACTACCGACTGCCCCATTTGAGCTGGCACAGTGGAAAGTAGCCACCGTCCAATACAATTATCACATCTCGGTAGATAAAATGCAATATTCCGTGCCGTACGAATATATCAAGCAAAAGGTAGACGTACGGCTTACCAAAAATACGGTGGAGATGTTCTTCAATCAGAACCGCATTGCCTCCCACCGGCGTCTGTATGGGTATCCCGGTCAATACAGCACCGTCGAGGCACACATGCCGGAAAGTCATCAAAAATATCTGCAGTGGAATGGAGAACGGTTCATCCAATGGGCTGAGAAGATTGGCCCGTCCATAGCCACTGTAGTCAAATCCATTCTGTCCTCCTACAAAGTCGAGCAACAGGGATATCGCAGCTGCATGGGTCTCTTAAAGCTGGCGGACAAGTATTCTGTCGAGCGCCTTGAGAACGCATGCAAACGCGCTCTCAGCTTCACACCACAGCCCAGCTTCAAGAGCGTCAAAAACATTCTGGTCACTGGACAGGATAAGCTGGTGCCTGAGATGACAGCCACGAAAGACGATGGCAATGCGCACGGTTACATCCGTGGTGCTGCGTACTATGGGAGGAACAAGTAATGTTGAATCAACCAACTTTTGAAAAGCTCATCCAGATGCGTATGAGTACCATGGCGGATGCGTATCGCCAGCAGTCAGAAGATCCTGCGGTGGCAAACCTGCCCTTTGAGGATCGCTTCGGGATTCTGGTCGATGCGGAATATTGGAGCCGCCACAACAATCGGCTGAAGCGAAACATTCGCAAGGCTACACTGGACCAACCGCAGGCATCCCTGGCAGATATCAACTACACAGCGGGACGGCTGCTGGATCGAAAACTCATACAGTCGCTGGGTATCGGCCAGTACATTCAGGAGCAGCACAACATGATCATTCTCGGCGCTACCGGCAGCGGCAAGACATACCTGAGCTGTGCCTTTGGGATGGAAGCCTGCAAGCAGGGCTTTACCGTGCGGTATGTACGGCTGCCGGAACTTTTGGAAGAGCTGGCCATTGCCAGGGGCGAAGGCTGCTTCAAAAAAGCCATCACGCAACTCAAGAAGGTGCAGTTGCTCATCATCGACGAATGGATGCTGATTTCACTGACGGAAACAGAGGCAAGGGATCTGTTGGAACTCATTCATGCCCGGCACAAGCGGGGCTCCATCATCTTCTGCTCGCAGTTTGAGCCTACCGGCTGGTATGGGAAATTCCCGGAGGCAACGATAGCCGACGCTATTCTGGATCGCATCGTTCACGACTCCTACACCATTGAAATCAAGTCGGCAGATCAGGAGCACCAGGCTTCTATGCGTGAGATCTACGGACTGGATGCTCAGATAGCCAAGTAAGACTGGCTCTCATCTCCGGAACACTGGCTCCGGGCGGCCGGAACGGTGGCTCTCAACCGCCGGACCGGCTGCTCCCGGAAGCCGGAATATTCAACATCCTTCAAACCACCGTATAGCTCAAATAATCGCCTAAAAGCGACACTTAACTCAACACTTTTTGCTTCTTTCCGAACGCTTTGAAAGAAAACGCGGGCAGTCAATCAGATCGGCTCGAAAACTCTGCTTACATTTATGGACGCAGCGGCGGCAGAAGTAATTGTACTTCCGCCGCCCATCCTTATCCAGAAAGAAGCTCCACTCGGCCTTCCACTTTGCGCTTCTGCTCATATTTCGAGATCATTACTCTTGGCTTTTGCCGGAGCGTCCTTCTTTGGAGGCTTTTCGGATTTGGCTTCTTTGAGCCGATCCATGATAGAAGTCTTTTTCACTGGTTCAGGCTGCTTTTCCTCCTTCGGTCCGTTATTGATGATCCCGTCAATCATCCCATAGTCATCTTCCATCGACATTTCCGCGTTTTTGAAGCTGTTTTCCTTCTCCACGGCAGCAACCCATGTTTCCTTGGCAACGCCGAAAATGCCGCCGCGCTTTGCGTGTTCTGTGATCTCCGAGGGATTCATGACGTGTGTTTCCGAGTTGTCCGCATAGAGCTTGAAAACTTCACATCCGGGCTTTTCAAAGACGGTCGCTGCGGCTTCTTCGCGCAGTGGGAGCATCCCGCCCCAGGCGTAACCGTATTCCTTCATTTCATCGGTCGTAATCGACGGGTCGGGAGGATTGCTGACAGTGAGCTGATCGAGCCGGAGCTGTTCCAGCGTCTCATCATCAAACCCGTTGTAGATTTCATCCAGAACGAGCTTTCCTTTGGCGTCAACAATGATACTTGCCGACTCATCCCCGTAAGTATCATGCTCAAGGAGAAAGAACGCTTTATCTTCAACCTTTGCCTCATCAATTACATGCCATGTACCGATATGTCCGGCAACCGCAAGCCCCTGAGTTGTGGCGTCAAGGAGCCTTTCCCGCGTCTGGAAAAAGTCCGGGATCTCCTTGAATCCGTAACTGTCCACGAAATGAGCCGAGTCTTTGCCGTTCTCATGCACAACAATCACATCGCTGACGCTGAGGCTGTGGCCGCGATAATCCGCAGGATGGTTGAGATTGAATCGAGTGTAAACCCCTTCAAGGTCCTCTCCCTGCTTCATGTCGCCGTAATATATCTTATCGTATCTTTCTGCCGTGACCGGCATGTTAAAGCTTCTGAGATAGTCAAAATTCATGAAGGACATCTTTTTGCCAAGCTCATCATCTTTGATCTGGTAGATGTCCAGCGTTTTCTTGTGTTCCTGTTCAGTTTCAGGCACAACGGGAATTACGGCTATCTTGCCGTTTATCTGGGCAAACATTTCCGGCTGCTTGAACTGCTCCGCGTACTTCTGCTGAAGCTCCGGCGAGAGAGAACCGAAATTATCATCGGTCAGCCCCGTTACCATAAAAGTACCGGCGATGATGTCATAAACTTCTCCGTCCTCAGCTCTGAGCGCACGATTGAGCTGCAAGCCGTTCAGCTTTCCTTCCTCGTTACAGACAAGTGCGACCGGATCGTCGTAAGGATAAACCGCCTCGATGTCTCCGCCAACAGCCTTTTGCAGCGAAGCCAAGCCGCTGTCGATCTCCTGAGCATACGGCTCCTTCATCGGCTCGATAATCAATACAGAGATTTTACCGCTGTTTTCTTTCTCAAAGTCTTCATCAATATTGGGCATTTACTCGCTCCTTTCATCCATGAATTCAGCCGGTGCAAAATCGCACCGGCTGAATTCCTCGTCGTTCATCTTCTCAAGCTTGTGTACTGCCCGGAAAAGAAGCTGCTGCATCTCATCATCGAGATCGGCGAGCGGAACGCTTTTCATCTCGGAGATCAGTTTCGCCCGGTTTGAAATGTCAAAGACACAGATCAGGTTTATCTCTTCCACCGTGAAATTGTTCATAGCTCCATATCCTTTCCTTTGGATTTGCTAACGCTGGGCGTCTTTCGCTGAGCACTTTGCTCCGCTTTGAGCCTGTTTCGTACAGACGGTTTCTCACGCTTTTTCTCACCATCCGTTTTGCCCGTGATTGCTTTGATTTCGGCTTTGGTGAGCGGAATCGGCGTTTCTTCGACGTAGCTGCGGATATAAGCGATGTCTTCCGTAAGCTGTTGAGGATTCACCCCGGCCGCCGCAGCATGAAGCCTGACCTCATCTGCTTTGAAATCAACCGCGTCGATCTGATACGGATGATTGTCGATCCTGATAACCAGACCGACAGGAATGTAATCAGCAGCTTTCAAGTTCTTTTCTATCTCGCCGTTCTTGAAGAGCAAGACATCTTCTCCGGTCTTCCACAGCCGATGCGAGCCGGACAACCAAGCTGATTCCAGAAAGCCCGTCACCGCAACACTGCCACCGCCTTCAAGTTCTTTTGAGAGAAGCTTTGTTCCGAGAACCGCCGACGCCTTCTCAGCGTCATTACCGTAAAGCTCATAGTATCCGTGCTGAGCAAAGCAGATAAGCGATGCGGGATGTGCTTCCTTGACGGCGTTATAAGCGTTCTGTTCGGCGAATGGAAGCGGCAGAAGGATTTCTTCCCGTTTTGCTTCCTTCATTGCATATCGTTTCTGGCGCTGCTCCGCAAGAACATCATGAAGCTTATCAGGGTCCTGCGGGAGAGCGACTTGCTTTACGATATTGCCGTGCTCTTCAACCATATTGGAAACTGCGCCCAATCCGATATTGAACGGTGTTCGAGTGACATAGCCATCCTCAAAGGTTATTTCTTTCTCGCTGACGCGGACCGCTTTCTTAGCCATTTCCGCTGCATGTTCACGAAAATCCAGCTCGTACAGATTGCCGATTGCAGCTTTGCCTTGAATGAAATACGGCTCGACCACGAAAGCGACAAAATGATCGTCCGTCTGCTGAGCATAGAACTGCCAAGTGTTGAAATCGCGGGTGTCACGGATAAACGCTTCCCGTTCGTTGAGACATTGCGTGCCGGACTTCCGGGAAAGCCACAGAAGACGCTTTTCATCCGGCTCATCGCTTTCCGCTGCTCTCTGGATGATCCGTTTGTCGATCTCAAAATCGTCCTTGTAGAAGGCAGTGTTCTCTTCTACGACCTTTCCGAGTGCTTCATACAGGTCAACCTCTGTGTGTTTGTTCATTGCATCACTCCATTTCCAAGCCTTTAGATTTCTGCTTGTCCGGCTTTTGCGGCACAGCTTTTTCCTTCGCCGCAGCCTTGAGCTGATCGCGGATGGATGCCTTCTCCACCTTCTTTTCGGGCATGACATATTCAAGAGTCGGATTCAGTTCACGATAACAGCCTTGCGTTTTCTTCGCGGCAAACCGACGATGGATTTGAAAAAGCGGCTCTCCACTCTTGAGAACCGCATCCTTTTCTATCCTGATGTGATTATCCATGAGGATTCGCTGAGACTGCGGAGACGCCTTGTACGATGCAAATATGCCGTCATTCCGAACGGCTATCATCTCCTTGCGCCTGTCTGTCACAGCATCCTTGATCTTTCGCTCATCCGGCGTCAGGCGATGCTTCTGCGCGGTTTCTTCAACCGGTGCAGCAACGGGAGATTCTACCTCCGCGCCGGTCTTCTCAACAGAAGAGATTCCATCCGCTTCCGGCGAGACAGGTGCCGGATCACGTTCCGGGGAAACGGCAGTTTTCTCCTTTTCGGTCGCTTCAAGCTCTTTTCGTGTCTGAGTAAGGAACAAGTCCGTCAAGCCCGGATGCGACTTATCCACGACAAAATAATCACTGTTTCCGACACAAATCGGCACAGTTTTTGCCCATTCCTTGTTGTCCCTTGAGATGCGTCCGTCCCAATCCTTGTGCTGGACAGTATTTGCAAGGACATACTGGACGCGCTCAGCACCGAATTGTGCAAGGACGCTCTTTGTGCCTTCATTGCTCAAGCGGTTATCTCTGTAATGATTGCTGATCGCCTGTTCAATGGCATCCTTACAGGCAACGTTTGCTTTGTATGAAGCGCGATAGGCTTCAAGCTCGCCGCTGTTGCGAGCATGTTCCGCAGTCTCCTTGTAAACCGGCACTTCTGAAACCAATGGGCTTTTGGTCTGCTCCTGATCTTTCAGGAGAACTTTCAGCTTCTCATCAAGGCTCTCAATCATCTCGGCGGCTGTCGAACGGATCGTCTCAAGAGATCCTTTCAACTCTTTTGTTTCCTTGCCGCTGCTCCAACCGGCGACATAGCCGAATGAGTAATCAGATGTCTCGACGCCGTAATGCTGGCAAACCGTATAGGCAACGCTTTCAGTCTCGACCTCGCGGGTTCGGCTGTCCTTCATCTTTTCAGGGTTACGTTTGCCATCAGGATCAAGCGCATGAAGTTTTGCGTGAGCAACTTCATGGATAGCCGTCTTGATTGTCTGAATCTCGCTCATGTTCTCCTGAATGGCAATTCTGCGATCTTCCAGATGATAATAGCCTTTTGCTCCGCCGAGAATATCTTCAAATGCAATCGGCACAGGTGATTCCTGCTTGAGTGCGTCAAAGAAAGCAGTGTAGTTCTCCACACTGCCGGTCAGTTCATCGACGGAAATATCGGGGATTTCCTTGCCGTCTGTCTGGCTGACATCGAATACGCTTACGACCTTGAAAGCCGGTCTCGTGACCTCCACCGTCTCCTTGAGAGCGTTTCCGTCCTGATCAGAGATCGGCTTTTGTGTGGACGGGTCAAGCCTGTCGCGTTCCTCCATGACCTTGTACGGCGCGGGAGCGAGGATCTTGATCCCTTTTTCGCCCTTCAAGACATGCCGGTCAAAGTTGCGTTGCCATGAGGTATATCCGGCAATGAGCGTTGCGTCCGGCTTCTGCATAGCGATGAGCAGCGTGTTGTTGAATGAGTAATTGTAGAACTTGGACATGGTACGGAGATATTCTTTATACTTCTCGCTCTCAAACAGCTCCTTGATGCCCTGTTCCAGTTTGTCCGTTATCTCACGCACCTGCTGGGCATTGTTGTTTTCAGCCAATTCTTACCCTCCCATCATTTGTCGAATTCAAGCTTGAAGCTGACGTATTTGCCACCGCTGTCATCCAGCACGACGGTTGCATCATAGAGCTGGGCTTTCTTCGGAGTGTATAAGCCGGTCATCCGGCAGCGGCCTTTGTCCAAAAGCGCCGCCGCGACTTTCTTTGTCAGCGTCTTTTTCTTGTCACGGAAAAACTTGTTGTCTTCCCACAGACAGAAAGTGCAATCCCTGTTGGCACAATGGAAGTTGCCTTTGCCTGCGACAACAGGGCTTCCGCAGCGCGGACATTTTCCGATTTCCTCTTTGCCGTCGCTGAAACGAGATGCGTCTTCGGAAGCAAGAAACGGGTAAGTCTGTACGAGCTTACCGACCATCTCTGTGATACCGTCGAGAAACTGTTTGGCGTCAGCCCGACCGTGTTCAATCTCCATCAACGTGTTTTCCCATTCTGCGGTCATCTTTGCGGAAGTGATCTGTTCAGGAAGAATGCAGACAAGGTTGTTGCCGTCCTTCGTGGGGATGAGGCTTTTGCCTTTCCGCTCTATGAAGCCGGTTGACACAAGCTTTTCGATAATTCCGGCTCTTGTCGCCGGTGTACCCAAGCCTTTCTTTTCCGTGTCTTCGTTGAAATCCTCGTTCCCGGCTGTCTCCATTGCGGCGAGAAGAGTATCCTCCGAATATTGCTTTGGAGGTGAAGTAAAATGCTCCGTCACGGAAGCATCTACGGACGGGAGAACATCTCCTTCCTTGAAATCGGGCAGTACCGCATCGGATTCTTCTTTTTCGCGTTCCTTAAGTGAAGCCTTGAAACGCTGCTCGACCGCCTTCCAGCCTTCGGTGAGAACCGTCTTGCCTTTTACCTTGAAATCATGACCTTCACAGGCTATGACAAGCTGAGTATCTTCGTACTCATGCTTGCCGGATACGGCGCATAGCAGCCTCATGCAGACCAGATTCATGATGTTCTGTTCGGTTTGAGGAAGCTCAGATGTATTCTGCCGGTCAAGCTGGACAGTGGGGATAATGGCATGATGATCGCTGACCTTGCTGCTGTTGAGAACTCGCTTGATGTCCGGCGACACATCAATTCCTTGAAAAAGCGGCAGCTTTCGACAAACAATGCCGATCACCTGACGAGCAGTGTTTTCCATGTCATCGGTGAGAAACTGGCTGTCTGTTCGCGGATAAGTCAGAAGCTTCTTCTCGTACATTGATTGAACAAGATCGAGCGTCTGCTGTGCTGTGTAGCCGAAGCTCCGATTTGCTTCCCTTTGCAGCGTGGTCAAATCGTAGAGTTTCGGAGAATTGACTGTCTTTTTTTCCTTCCTGACAGAAGAAACGGAGGCTTGCTTTTTGCTGCAAGCCCCCGCGATTTTCTTTGCCTCGGCGATGTCCTTGATCTTTTCCAAGTCTGCGGTCACCGCGCCGTTTGAAATGTGTACGTTGAAATACTTTTCCTTCTTGAAGCCGGTGATCCTGCCGTCGCGTTCAACAAGCATGGCAAGCGTAGGCGTTTGGACACGCCCGACCGTGAGCTTCTGATGATAAAGCGTTGAGAAGAGGCGTGTGCCGTTAATACCGACAAGCCAATCCGCTTTTGAACGGCTGAGTGCCGATTCATACAGTCGGTCATACTCAGAGCTCTCTTTCAGATGAGAAAAGCCTTCGATGATAGCGGAGTCCTCAAGCGAACTGATCCAAAGCCTTTTGAACGGCTTCCTGCATCCTGCTTTGTTGTAGACCAGCCGGAAGATCAGTTCTCCTTCGCGTCCTGCATCTGTCGCACAGACAAGCTCTGTTACTCTGTTGTCTCTCATAAGAGAAGAGAGAATATTGAACTGCTTTTCCTTTGCCTTTGGAACTTCAAAAAGCCATTCGTCAGGGACAATCGGAAGATCCTCATACCGCCATTTTGCATACCGGGCATCATAGGCGCTTGCATCCGCAAGCCCCACAAGATGCCCGACACACCAAGAGACGAGATAACCGCTGCCTTCAAGGTAGCCGTCCTTGCGCACAGACGCACCCAGCACCTTTGCGATGGACTGCGCCACACTCGGCTTTTCAGCAATGACTAATATCAATCCTCATCATCCCCCTCGCTCTCGGCGGAATTGTCGGCAGGAGATTCATCGGTTTCTGCATCCTCGTTGATGTACGGCTCATCCTCGTAGCCTTCATCATCGTAGAAACCCAAGTCCTCATCGTCATGCTTTTTATTTCTGCCAAACTTGAAGTACCAATAACCACCACCGGCGGCGGCAACAACAAGGGCAATAATCAGGACTGTAATAAGGCTGCTTCCGCCGGAAGACTGCTCTGTGTCCACCGGCTCGGTGTCGGTTGGGGTATCGGTTGCCGGAGTTTCCGACACAGCTTCCTTACCGGTACACTCACTTATATTAACGGAACAGACAGGACATGTTGTGTTTACGTCCCCGGCTACGCATTTATCGGTACAGGTGCAAGAGTACGCGCCGATGTCCTCATCGTCCATCAGGTCGGTCAGGTCACGCTCATCCACAAGATTCAGAAAATACGTCTTATACAGATCCTCTTCCTCGTTTACAAGCTGATCGTAGTCGATGATGATGTAAAAGGTGTTGCCGCTTTTCGTTTCTATGACAATAAACTGCTTGTTTGTGGTCTTGTCATAGAGCAGATCGCGGGTAACAGCATTGCCGTCAGACGTGAAGGATGTCCCTTCTGTGACACTCGGCTCAGCCGCAGCCTCCGGGGTGGGATCAGGCGTTGCATCCGTTACAGGCTCTTCCGTAGTCTCCGGCAGCTCTTGTGCGACATCATCACCACCGGCAAAAGCCGTCACTGAGAAGCAGCAGAGCGTCACCACACAGATTGCCAGCGTAAACAGGACACGCAGGAAATTTCTCTTACTCGTTTTCATTCAAATCCTCCTTTTCGGGCGCATGATTGGTTGCTGTCTTAACAGACTTGGCCTGAGCCGGTTTCATCGTCTTGAGGAAATCAAGGATGCTCTCCTTGTCCAATACCATTGCACGAATGGTATTGACGATCTCAACATTCTCAAGCTCAGTCTTCTTGTCGTACAGCTCACGAAGCTGGTCCTGCATCTCCGTGATTTTCTTTTCGGTCTTCTCGATGTCCGATGTGACCTTTTCAAGTTTTGTACTCATAAAGAAGTCCTTTCAAAGTTAATAGTGGGGTCTTCCAAAGGCGTAGAAGTGTTGCTGCCAGTAGGAAGTGTTGATGGACGTATACTGGATGGGGTCTCCGCAGTGCAGCATGACGCCATCGCCGACATAGATGCCGACGTGCGAGACGCCCGGCGTGTCATAAGTGCCGACAAAGAATATCAGATCACCGGGCTGGGCATCCGCAGACGAAACAGGCGTGCAGACATTGTAAAGCCCTTGTGCGCCGAGCCTTCCCGTGTTTACCAAGCCGCTGTTCGTCAGCACCCAAGAAACGAAACCGGAGCAGTCAAAGGATGTATCGGGATTGCTGCCGCCCCATACATACGGATAGCCGAGATACTTTTCGGCTTCGGTGATAAGCGTATTGAATGTGGCGTCATCCAGATAAGCGGCGGGAACCTCATAATCGTCAGGCGGGTTTGTAATGTACTTTGAGACATAGGACGAAGACGGGAACAGATCCTCACGGTTTCCAAGCGTGGACATATACATGGCGTACATGCTCAGTTCATCCTGTCCCATGATATAGACCGGAACATGGCTGAGATTGAAGTTCTCAAGCTCCACATGAAGAATGTAGTAGTTATAGGGAACCTGAACGTCGTACTCGTAATCTTCCGTCGATGTTTCGCCTGTGTCCGGGTCTGTCACCGTATAGCTGCCGGTCCGTGTTTCAGTTCTGTACCTGACTTGAATTTCTTCCGTCGTTGTGATGATGTACTGCTTGTCAAACAGCATTCCGAGCGTTCCCTGTACATCAGCAAGCGTAAACTCACCGCCGTGAAGAGCGGACAGAATTGAGATCAGCACATAGGGGTCATGCTGAATATCATCCAGATCAAATTGATACTCGTCATAGCCGGGATGCAGAGAAGCATAGTGGTCAAGCTCATACTGCAGGTCTGCCTCCATCGAGCAATATTGCGCTTCTGCGCCCAGCATGGCATCGTCCTCACTCAGATACGACGATGCAATTACACCGCTGCCCATCTGACCGAACATGGCAAAGCAAGCACTGATACCGGCGACGAAGAATATCACGATAAGAACACCGATGCCGAGCCAGACAAAGACTTTCTTGTTTTTCCTGACAAACTCGCCGATCTTCTCTGATGCCTTTTCGCCGGTTTTCTTTGCCCCGGAGGAAGCGGCTTTTCCGGCAGTTCCCGCAGTCTGAGTACCGGCTTTTCTTGCGGCGGCATATTCCTTCTTGATCTGCTGCTTCTGATAGAATTTGCTTCGCCCTGAGCCTTTCATCGCAGGATTCTCCTGAACGGTTTTTTCGTAATGCACATTGAAGTCGGCTTTATCTGCTTTCTCTTCGAGCTTGGACACCTTTTCATAAGGTTTAGTGCTTTTCGATCTTTCATGCCGCGCCGCGCCACGAACTGCCTTTTCAGCGACAATCTCGGATTTGTGAGCCGCTTCGACACCGGTGTTTTCCTGCTCTACCTCATGAAGCTTGCCGTGAACGGCGTCACCGAGGGAATCGCCGAGCTTTCGGACATCCTTCTTTATTTCAAAAGTCAGCTTCCCGGATGTTTTCGGCTGCTTGATCTCATCCTCAAAATGAAGCTTTGTGTGAGCTTTTCCGGCTGCGTCGTCAAAAACCCGCTCGGATTTGAGCACCTTCTTCCTTGGCAGCTTATCCCTTGCGGCATCAAGCTTTGCGTGGGCGATTTCGGATTTCTTTTCAAGCTTTTCAAGGCGCTTGCTGACCGGTTCATCCGGGACGTTTGTACCGGGGGATGATCTCTCACCGGCACGGCTCAGGACGGCATCACTGTCAACGTATTTAGCATCGGAGCCTCTTGTAAGCTTCCGTGCCAGAACAGTTTCCGCCACAACATGCTTCGGAACAGGGGCGGGAGAAACAATTTCTGACGAATGCAGCGGGGAGCCGGGATCACCATGTGGGATTGATTGATCAACGCTGCCGCTGTCCTTTGCCTGTTCCTTTGCGTCGGGCTGAGACGGCGGCTCCTGAGCATCCTCCTTATGCTCCTGTACCTGACGCTTTCTGAGCTGCGCTTTCAGTTCTTCTTCCGAAACGGAAGGTGCGGTCTCCTTTGCTTCGGAAGGCTGCACCAGCTTTGTTTCCTCAAGGCGTTTACTGATCCGTTCCGTGCTGTTCTCGGTCAGATTTTCCTTCACAGCTCCTTCGCGGGTCATCTTGGTTACTACCTTGTCGCGGGGTTTCAGTTCGCCCTTATCCCTGCTCATACGGTGTCACCTTCAATCCTCTCCATAGCCATTTGAGAGAAGGCCGGGTTAAGCTCTATCCCGACAAAACTGCGGTCAAGCCTTTTTGCGACAAGTCCGGTCGTTCCGCTGCCCATAAAAGGATCAAGGACCGTGCCTCCAACCGGACATCCGGCGAGAATACACGTTTCTGCCAGCTTTGGCGGAAAAGCCGCGTAGTGACCGCCGGAGAACGGGACGGTGTTGATTATCCAAACGTCGCGCCGGTTTCTCAGTGGCGAAATCATGCTGTCTGTGATTGTTCCCGGCTCACGGGGTTTGTTGATGTTCTGTGTCTGCGGCTGACCGGGAATCGCTTTGCCGTATTTGTTGCCGCCTTTCATACCACGCTTCAACCTGTCATACGTTGCAGGAGCTATCGGCTCTGCGATTGCCATGTGGTCAAAGAAGTATTTGGGGCTTTTTGCAAACAGGAATACATGCTCGTAGCATCTAGCACAGCGGTCTTTGACACTCTCCGGCATGGGGTTTTGCTTCATCCAGATAATATCGTTTCTCAGATACCATCCGGCGTCGCGGAGCGCGAAGGCGAGCATCCACGGGATGCCAATCATATCCTTGGATTTGCAGCCTTCTACTGTACGATTGATCGCCACAGTCTGTCCGGTTCTCCCGTTTGGGTATTTGGGGTCAAGGTTTTCGCCCTGATTGCCTTTCCCGGCGTAGGTATCGGAAATGTTCAGGAACAGCGTACCGTCCTGACGCAAAACGCGCCTGACCTCTGTAAAAACATCAGTCAGACGCGCTACATATTTCTGTGGGGTATCCTCACGCCCGATTTGTCCGTCCATGCCGTAATCCCGCAGCGCATAATACGGAGGGGATGTCACGCAGCACTGGATGCTGTCATCGGGAAAAGTCTTCAAGACTTCAAGGCTGTCACCGGTATAGATTGTATCAAGCTCTATAGGTATCAACTCCTTCTAAAAGTGTATTTTGCCGCGCCTTGTTGAAAACTACGCCATAAAAATATGCAACATTTCAATGAAACGCTTGTTTTCGACCTGAGGCCGGTGTATAATGCTGATTGAAAAGTAGCACAATAAAGCGAGCAAGTTTTCAACGGAGGTGCTTATGGAAATCAAACGGGATCGCTATTTGAATAAAATCATTTCTTTCATGTGGGACGGACAGGTGAAGGTCATCACCGGCATTCGCCGCTGCGGGAAGTCCTATCTGCTGCGTAATCTGTTTCGGGATTATCTGCTGGGGCAAGGTGTGCAGGAGGATCATATTCTTTCCTTCGAGCTTGATTTGGCGCGGGACATTCGCTTCCGCAATCCCTTGGAACTTGCAAAAGCTGTCCGGGAGCTGGTAGAAGGCAAAGACGAGCAATTCTATCTGTTCGTGGACGAGATTCAGATGTCCGATGAGGTTGCCAATCCCTATAATGCGGACGGGCGAAAGATCACCTTTTACGATGCGCTCAATGACCTGAAATCCATCTCCAATCTGGACATCTATGTCACCGGCAGCAATTCCAAGATGCTGTCCTCGGACATCCTCACCGAGTTTCGGGGGCGCAGCGATGAAATCCGCGTGCATCCGCTCAGCTTTGCGGAATACTATTCCGCTGCCGGTGGGGACAAGAGCGATGCGTTTGATGCGTATGCCTTCTTCGGCGGGATGCCGCTGATTCTGTCCCGCCCGGCTGACTCCGCCAAGATGACTTATCTCACTTCTCTGTTCTCGGAGGTTTATCTGAAGGACATCGTAGAGCGCAAGCATATTCAGCGGGAGGATGTGCTATCCTCCATTCTCGATCTGCTCTGTTCCTCCATCGGTTCGCTCACCAATCCGACGCGGGTTGCTGACACCATCAACACCAAGCAGAAACGAGCCGGTGAAAATGTCGTGGCGCTGAACACCGTCAAGTCCTATATGGATCATCTGTCAGACGCTTTCCTGTTCACCGAATGCAAGCGTTGGGATGTGAAGGGTAAAAGCTATTTTGATTATCCCAACAAGTATTACTGCGAGGACATCGGTCTGCGGAACGCGCGAATCGGCTTCCGGCAGCAGGAAATGACGCATATCATGGAGAACATCATCTACAATGAGCTAATGATCCGGGACTGCGCGGTTGACATCGGAATTGTGTACTCAGCCGAAAAGAACAGTCAGGGCAAGGTTTCTCAGGTGGCGCGGGAGATTGACTTCATCGCCAACGCTGGCGGCAAGAAAACCTATATCCAGTCTGCCTACGCGCTGGGAACGGAGGAAAAAGCCATCACCGAGAACAAGCCCTTCGCTCTGACCGGCGATTCCTTCCCGAAAATCATTGTGCGGCATGACATCCGCAAACGATGGTACGACGATAACGGCATTCTGAATATTGGAATTATTGATTTTCTGTTGGATGACACTGTGATCTGATCCTCAGGCCCATCACCGCCCTGTGCAGTGATGGGCTTTTGCTATCTCAGTCGGCGAAATACTCGTCCGGCTCAAAGTCATCGTCCCATCGCTGCATAATTTCCTCGGCTTCTTTCGCCGCCTCACGGTAAAGAGAAAGCCGCCCTTTCTCAAAAGCGGCAAAGGTGGGGACATATTTGCCCAGTTCTCCGATCACGCGGACATCCTTTGTGCGCATATCCGAAACCATATCAATCAGCTCTGCCATCGTCAGCAGATCCTCGACCATGAGAGCATACTTCTCTTTCGGCAGCGTGACGGTTTCATCGTTGTCCTCAGCCTCGACAAAGGGAAAATCCTCGCCGCGAATGGTCACTTCCTTGTCGGCGAGCGCATCAAGGGTGTCGGTGATATGCGCTGTCACCGCAGAAATGCACTCGTCGATTTCCTCTCTGACATGGAGATAGGCTCTGTGATGCTTTTTAAGCTCGGACTCTTCGCGGATCAGGTTGACCAGTTCAACCGTCATCCCCATCAGCGCAAAGAAGCTGTCGATGCCTTCCTTGACCTCGCGGAAGGTCATCTCAACAGGCATATCGCCGTACAGCTCGGTCATTTCCGCAACCATCACTTCAAAATCCTGTTTGGTGTTCTTGTTCATATTCTAAATCCTCCTGCTTAAAGCATTTCTTCGGGTTTGGTGGTCATGATTCTGTAAAGCTGAGTATTCTTCGGGAAGTCATCCTTGAACGGGATGATGGTCGAGCCATAGAAGATCAATCCCTCACCGGCATTGCTGTTTGTGACGTAGTTGAGCTGACTCGGAGAGATGTTGAGGGCTTTGGAGAGAATTTGCCTGTCGCCGGATGCCTGATTGAGCATGTAGACGAAATCGGAGTTTTCAAAGATGTTCTCGATTTCGCGGGATGCCAGCAGGTCCTTGACGTTCTGAGTAATGCCGGTCGGAATTCCGCCCCACTTTCGAAACCGCTTCCAAATCTCAACGCTGTACGCTGCCGTTTGTTCTTCCTTCAACAGCAGATGGAACTCATCCATGTAGTATCGCGTCGCCTTGTGCTGGGCGCGGTTGACTGTCACTCTGTTCCACACCTGATCCTGCACAACCAACATGCCAAGCTTTTTAAGCTGTTTTCCGAGTTCCTTGATGTCATAGCAGACGAGCCGGTTCTGTACATCGACATTAGTGCGATGATTGAAGACATTCAAGCTGCCGTGAACATAGATTTCAAGGGCAGTCGCAATACGCTTCGCTTCCGGCTCATTCTGCCTGAGAAGGATGTTGTAGAGGTCTTCGAGAACCGGCATCTTCTCAGGAACGGGATCGGCGAGGAAGTCCTGATAGACAAGCCTCACGCTTCGGTCAATGAGTGTCTTTTCCACCGGCTCAAGCCCGTTTTTACCGCCGACAATCAGCTCACAAAGCGACAGAATGAAGTCGCTTTTGAGTGTCAGCGGGCTTTCCTCTTCGGAGTAGTTCAAATTGACGTCCAGAGGATTGATGTAATCCATGCTGATTGGCGAGATTCTGATGACCTGACCGCCGAGCTTGTGTACCAGAGGAAAATATTCAGCCTCAGGGTCACAGACAATGATGTCATCGTTGGTAAGCAGGAAGGCATTCGTCATCTCTCGCTTCGCCGAAAAGCTTTTGCCGGAGCCGGGCGTTCCGAGGATAAGCCCGTTTGGATTTTTGAGCAGCTTGCGGTCTACCATGATCATGTTGTTGCTGAGCGCATTCAGCCCGTAGTAGAGAGCTTCGCCGCGCTGGAATATTTCCTGAGTGGTGAACGGGACAAATACTGCCGTGCTGGATGTGGTAAGTCCCCGTTGAATTTCGATCTGGTTGATACCGATAGGAAGCGAGGACATCAGTCCGGCTTCCTGCTGGAAGTCCAGTCTTTTCAGCGCACAGTTGTATTTCTGCGCGATGGATGCCGTCTGGAAGATGTTGTTCTCAAGCTTCTGCCGGTTGTTCGAGGTATTCATGAGTATGATGGTAACGAGGAACATCCTCTCGTTTCGGGTCTGAAGGTCTTGCAGAAGACGTTTGGCTTCACCGCCGTAAGTAGCAAGGTCAGAAGGGATGATGTCCATGTCATATCCACTCCTGACCGCTTTCTTTTGCTCTTCAATTTTCATCTTGTCGAGATCCGTGATTTTGGACTTGATCTGCTTGATGGCTTGTGCCTGATCAAGTGTTTTGATGTGGAGATTAACCGCAATGTTGCTGTCCATGTCAAGGAAATCCGCAAGCATCCGGTCATTGAGTTCCGGGGCGAGAATTTGAAGGAAGCTCACCGCGCCGATTGTCCTCCCCATCTTGAATACCTTGCCTTCACGAAAGTCAAAGGATGTCGGAGCAATGAAATCCTTCGATGACAGGCCGGTTCGCGCCGTCATATCAAAGGAAAAGCGGAACGGCTCGTTGCTGTCCATGTTGAACACGTCATGCAGGACACGCAGACGCTCATAGCCGGTAAGAGGCTCGGTCTCCACGCCGAGCGTCTTGAAGTTATTGAGAATGTCAATCTCGATCCTGTCCAGCTTGGGCTTTGCGGATTTGATTGAATCCGCCTCGATGCCGAAGGTGATGTATTTGCGCTTGATCAAGCCGTTGTTGCCCTTTACAAGCTGGTTTTGAAGCATGTCGGAATACTCGGTTCGGATGTCGTTGAAGTCATCCTCCTGCTGCGGAATGTTGATTGCCTTCTTGAATTCGTTCAGGCTTGCCCTCTGATTGATGAAGGAAAGCTGAACGAAGATCGAACTGTCAAAGTAGTTCAGGAAATCACACCAGTTTTCAAAGATCGCGGTTTTGTCATCGTTCTGCGCCAACTGATAATTGATGTCCGAAAACCGGATGGTCTTTGTGTAGAGACGCGAATTGACCTTGCAAATTCCGTCCTTGCACATCTCGACATACGGAATGGTCTGCTGCGCCGATCTCGGAACCTTACGCGCTTGCTTGTCTCGCTTCTTTTTTTCGACAAGCCGCTTCTTCTCGGCAGCGGAAAGCGCCAGCCCGATTGTCTTACCGTCTTTTACGGCTGCGTTTGGCTTTGCTGTGCTTTTGCTCAATTTCCAAGTCCTCCTGTTCTTTTATTTCGCGCTCGATGGCAGCGTAGAAGTTGTTTGTCCGATAAGGGCGAATCCTGTCTTTGAGGAACATCGTCTTTATCAGATTTCCGGCAATCTTCTCTGCGGGCATTCCGTCCTTTTCATACATTGCAAGGAAGAAAAACGGGAGCATCAGCACTACCATCAGCATTGCCGCAGACGAAAGCCCGATGTGAGGCTTCGTCAGAAAGAATATCGGCAAGCCGACCGCGATTGCGCCTGAGAAGCAAATGATCTGCCGTTTTGTCAGGTTGAAAACAACCTTTGTTTTAACTCTTGTCAAGTCCTTCGGGACCGGAACAAATGCCATGTGATACCTCCTTTCGGGGATTGAGTTCGTTAATAAGGGAGACACTGCAATCGACCTCGTTGCCCCACACGTCCCAGCCTTCGGGAGACTGACGGGCAAACAGCTCAATGCGGGGAAGATCACCGATGAGCTGAACAATGCGGGAACGCGCTTCATCAGGCTTCTTGCTGTGTTCTTCAACATGGCTCATAATCACCTGATGTACAGCGGAAGACTGCCGCTTTGGATGCCCTTTCGTCGCCATGATGCAAAGCTCCGCATTTGCGCGGGTCCAGTAGCCCATGCCCCAGAAGAGGCTGTCTGATTTTCGGTTTTGCTTGATCCATACGAAAGCTACCGTCTTATAAGAAAATCCCCACGCCTCCAACACCTCAAGTGCTTCGTAGAGACACGGGAATGTAATCCACATGAAGAGCGAGCAGTCAGGAGCCGCCAGCTCGGACACCGGCAATGATTTGATTTGCTCGATGCTCATTGTTGGGTAATGGTTCTCGGCTGAACGCCCTTTCCCTTTCTTCGAGTAGGTTCTGTATTCCCACGGGGGATCGGCATAAATGATGTTGTACTGCTTAATACTCATCCCTCCTTAATGAGCATTGAAGATCGACTTAGACAGGCTTCCGGTCTTAAACAACGAGAAACACAAGATTACCGTGTATGCCGCCACAGAAAACAGAGCCGAATGAATGTCGTCCGCAATGATCATGTTGTTTATTAGCACAGCGTAAATGCCGACGCAGACCATGATCAGGAAGCCTTGAAATGCCAGAGCAAACAAGCCTCTGAAATAGTTCGTTCCGATGTTGCCCCATTCCCGGTTTGTTATTGTTGCAAAAGGAATGGGAGCGACACTTACGGTCAAGTAGATTTCGATCATTCTGCCGTAAAGAATGACCGTAATGAGAATGGACATGATTTTCAAGCACAAGCTGATCAGCAATGTTTCGATAGACAGACCAAGCAGTTCACCGATCTCCATAGCCTCCATGCCTGTTCGCATTGTGTCCAGTGTGGATGCTATATCAATACTTGTACTGCCGCCGATTACTCCGGCTGCACCGCCAACGACGTGCTGTCCTATGTCGAATACTGCCATCACGATATTAAAGGTATTGGTAAGCAGATAGATTGCCACCGCTGCCTTGAAGAACCACTTGAAAAACATCCATGTGTCCATTTCCTGCATGTTGTTTTTTTCCGTGACCATCGAAATGAGCTCATAACACAGGACAAAGGTAATAATGATACCGGCAATGGGGACTATCACGTTATCGGACAGTCCCTTGACCATAGTGTAGATGCTGCCGTTCCAGCTCGAAGGCGTTTTTCCGACCTCCGTTGCTATTGTACCTACCTTGTCGTTGACATCGGTGAACATGTTGGTCAGGTTGCTCTCGATCAGCCCCATCAGGAATTCCTTTATGGCATCTGAGATTTTGTCGAGAATACCGCCCAATGTTTCACCACCTTTCTGCTATCGCCGAAGATTTACGCAAACAGGCCGGACAGAAGCGGAATCAGCGTCGTGCCGATCAGGATAACACCGCCGCCAGCCATAAGCTGCTTGATGCCCTGAGACTTGGCACCGGGGTTGTCGTTGCCGTAGCCTTCCATGAGGTTTACGACACCCCACACCGCAAGACCGGCACCGAGAGCGATAACAAGAATTTTGAGAACATCAACTGCCGAAGTGATAAAAGACATATAGTTTTACCTCCATTTTTTAAGATAAAGGGGAGAGTGCTTTTACACTCTCCCCATGCGTACACTGACTGAAAAACGATCAGGAGAACAGACCGGAGAGCAGCGGAATGAGGGTGGTGCCGATCAGAATAACGCCGCCGCCAGCCATAAGCTGCTTGATGCCCTGAGACTTGGCACCGGGGTTGTCGTTACCGTAGCCTTCCATCAGGTTTACGACACCCCACACTGCAAGGCCCGCGCCGAGAGCGATAACAAGAATTTTGAGAACGTCAACAGCAGAAGTAATAAAGGTCATACATTTTCCTCCATATCAATTTTGTTTTCGTCGGCTTGGATTTCGCCGACATCGTAAAGGTCGAATTTTTCTTCGGGTTTAATGACGAGCTTCCAGCTTCGGTATTTCTCAATATCGAAGGCGTTTCGCTTGTCATAGTCGGACAGATACTTGTATTGCGGATGCTTCGTTATGTCGTACTTGTCACTGAGAAAAGGTCTCACGCCTCGAAGCTGCAAGATACATTTGCCTCCGTCCATAACAGCAAGCTCGTCCTGACTCATAAGCTCCTTGCCTGTCTTCTGGTAATTCAGACCGTAGGAGTTGTTGTTTGAGCGTGTTTCGGATGTGTTGTACAGATCGATTGTCTCCTTGCCCAAGATTTCAGAGATTTCCTTAAGAGTGGATTTCTCTTTGCCGCCAAGGAAGAGCGTAGCATCGCAGTTTCCGACGATTGTGTCCGCACTGTCCTTGTACAGCGCCTTGAGCTGAGACTGGGACTGCAAAATAATAGAAGCCGAGATTTCCCGGCTTCTGATTGTGGCTATCAGCTTGTCGAACTTCGGTATCTGTCCGATGTTTGCGAACTCATCCAAAAGGCAGCGCACATGTATCGGAAGTCTTCCTCCGTATTCGTTATCCGCTTTATCGCAGAGAAGATTGAAGAGCTGCGAGTACATGATCGCCGCAACAAAGTTGAAGGTGTCGTCGGTATCGCTGATGATGACAAACAAAGCGGATTTGCGCTCTCCGAGCGTATCCAGCTCCAATTCATCATAGCTCATCAGCTCCCGAAGCTCGGCGATGTCGAAGGGGGCGAGTCGAGCGCCGCAGGAAATCAGAATGCTTTTCGCAGTCTTGCCAGCCGCCAATTTATATTTCCGGTATTGTTTTACTGCAAAGTGCTCCGGTTCCTCAGCTTCAAGCTCATCGAACATCTTGTCCACCGGGTTTTTGAAGGTTTCATCGTCTTCACGGGCTTCCGAAGCATTGATCATTTCGAGCAGAGTAGTAAAGTTTTTCTCGTTGTCCGGTGCTTCGTACCAGATATAGCCGATGAGTGCCGTGTAGTAGAGCTTTTCTGCCTTCACCCAAAAATCTTCGCCGGACTTATCGCCTTCACCTTTCGTATTGACGATAATCGTATTGACCAGCTTGAGGATGTCCTTTTCGGAATGGATGTAGGCAAACGGGTTGTAATGCAGACTTTTTGCAAAGTTGATGGTATTCAGGCTCTTCACGGCATATCCGTTCCTGACCAGCATTTTTCCGCATTCGACAAGAATCGTACCTTTTGGATCGGTCACGCAGTATGAGGAGTGCATCTGCATTAGGTTTGGCTTCACATAGAACCGGGTTTTGCCCGATCCGGATCCACCGATGACCATGACGTTTTTGTTTCGCGCATACTTCGGCTGCTTCGGACGGCTGTCCATCGTAAGCCTTTCGGTCTGCGTCAGGATGACATTGTTTTGGAACACGGGGTCGATGTACGGCTTGATGTCTTCGGATGTGCCCCAGCGAGCCGAGCCGTATTCAATTCCTTGCCGGAACTTCTTCCGGTTTTTAGCCTTCACATATACCAAAAGCTTGAGAAGCAATGCGGCGGCGGCACCGATCAGCAAATCCGTCAGATTGAAGCTTGGGAGCGGATTTCTGAAGGCCGTGCTCAGGTTCGACATACCGGCAGAGAGCACGGAGAGCAGATTGCCTCCGGCTGCTGATCGGAAAGCAAACGCGACCTTGTCAGCGAAGTAAAATGCGAAGACATACGGGATATTCAAAAGAACGAGTTTCTTCATGTTCGGCTTCGTCACAGCTCAACGCCTCGGTCCTTTGTGTTGACTTTCTCCTTCTCCCGATGCTTGTTCTCCTTCGCTTTCTGTATCTGTTTGGAGAGCTGCTGACGGAGAGAAGGCTTTTCCTGACGCTTCACGGTTTTTGATGAAAACTCTTTGAAAGCCTGAGTCATTACGTCCACGTCCCGGCCTTTGAAGAATACGATGTAACGGGGCGGCAGCTCAGACGTGTCCTTTTTGAGCGCATAGTCTATCCCGTACTTTTTTGCTGTGCGATCAAAGGATTTGATGTTGCCGTCAGTGACTTCAATGTTGGAGATAGCTGCATTCTGGGAGACAAGATGCTTGACCGTCTGCTTTCCGCGATAGGTCTTTGGCTGCGATGCTGTCTTCTGAGCCTTTTCAAGCTCTTGAACAAACTTCTTCAAAGCTTTTTCCAGCACCTCGGCACTGATCTTGCCGCCGCGAATTGCGATTGCAACGATCTTCGTTGATACTTCCTCCTGCATTAAAAACCTCCTTTCCCGAAAATAGTTGGTGCAGTGCTGCCTCCGACTAAGGCGGTACACCGCTCGAATAAGGGCTGAAAATGATATGCACCTCCTTCCGGGCATAAAAATCAGCCGGAGACTTTTTCCGACTGTTACCACCTTGCCATATCGTGATTGACAAGAGCCGTGTAGTAGTTGTCCATCGTCAGGAATGCGTTATAGAGCGTGGTCAGAAGATAGCTTCTGATGTTCCTGATGTCTGACGGGTTCTTTTGCAACGTCTCAAAAACGTATTCGATATGGCTGCTGTTGAGCTTTAGGAATCGGCTTTTGACTACCTGCTGCGACATATCCTCACCGTTGATGCGGACTGTCGGATTCTTGGAGCAGACAGCATCAAGCATGATTTCCACGATTTCATCAAGGCGGTCTGCGTTATCACGGTTTACGAGAACTTCGTACTCAATGTTCTCCATGATCATCTCCCGATAGTTTTCTCGCTCATCCATCCCATCAGAGATTCCGAAGGCTGAGTGATTGATAGATGGATTATTTATTGAGTTCGTTTTTAATCCTTGGATAATTGATTTCTTGTTAGTATTTAATTGTGGCGGGTTTTCCAATGTCGGTTTTACCGTGTTCGGGTTTCCTGAATGCGGGTTTTCCGAAGACGGCAATGCAGATTGCGGTATTTCAAAGATTGTGTATTCGATACTCGCAAAACTGCCATTTTCTCTTCGACTTTGTTTGCGGATAATATAACCGGCTTTTTCAAGCTCGCTGATCGCTGACCGCGTTGACTCAAGCCCATCCGTGGAAAGCGTAGCCAGACCACGCAAGGAGAATTCCCAATTATCCGGGAAGGAGAGAATTTGAGAGAGCATCCCTTTTGCCTTGAGAGAGAGATTGCGGTTTTTCAAGTGATGGTTGCTCATCGTCGTGAAATCTCTTGTTTTGCTTACTCGATACACTGCCATTAGGTTCACCTCCTTTTGCGGCAGCGTATGAATACTTACTTGACCTTGACGATAATCGTGATTGTGCCGGGAGAGTACGGACACTCGCGGAACACGCAGGACTGATGAATCCAGTACGGACGATGGAAACGGCAAGTTCGACATTCGGGACAGATCCCATCGCAACCGCTATCGTAGTGGTCATAGGGCATTTCTCTCATCAGAGAATCAAATGCCAAAGTACATCCTTTTGGGTACATCGGGATAACCTCCAATCTGAGCAAAATAAAAACCGCCCCCTCATTGTTCTGCTATGCGCAGTGCAATGAGGGGGCGGTTTTTTGTTGTGAACTTATATTTGATAGTTTGAGTAGAAATCCTCAATAAACAGCTTATGCCGGAATGACTTGGTGTTGATGCAATGTGCCTTTGGAGAGGCAAGAAACTCGGCAGCAGAAATCTTTGGGATAAGTAAGCTGCCCGAAATACTAAACGACTTGAGCTGTTTCTGATTGCACCATCTGATCACGGATGTCCGGCAGTAGCCCAAGAAGGTTGCGAACTCATATGTGGTCATCAAATCATTGTAGTCCGTCAGCTCGTTTTCAAAATACTGGCGGAGCAATTCGCATTGTTCCGGCGTAAGTGACATGAGTTTGTCTTTGCCGGTATCTTTGGATTTTCCGTACCCTGATCGGGTCAGATACCAGCCATCAGCAGCTCGGAACTTTTCGGGGCTGACAATCCGCTCCTGCATATAGCTGATGACATCTTTGGTTTTAATTGTGTAGCGACGGGTTTTCTTTTTTGAGTCTTTGCAGGGTACAAGACCGGTTTGCAGAAGGAAGAGCGCAGTCGCTTTGCTAATATGCGCCACCTTGTAAAACTGATCCTTGCTCATCGTTTTTGGATAAGCTTTTTTGATTTCTTCGTAATCCTTAAACTTCTCGATCATGCAGATTCCACCTTTCCATTTTCAGTTGACGGTAGGTGTCTCTGCACTGCGTTATCTATAAGTTGTCCTGTGGCGTTCTCTCCTAATTCTCTCCAAAGTGCTTAATTCTCCCCGGAATCGGCTCAAAATCGGAAAATATTCGAACTGCTTGCGGCGCAAGGGTTTTCGCGCTTTTGAGCGGCGAACAGCTCGTAAAGCCTTGATTTTACTGGCTTCCTTAGCTTCCGCTATCGGCTGCTCAGGTCGCTGTTTTTCCCTAAAGTACAAATAGCGGACTTTGACTCGAAATCAGGTAGCCCGCAAGGGCTCGTGGGTTCGAATCCCACCGCTTCCGCCAGAAGACCTTCCGCACCGACCACCTTACGAAACGGACGCTGAAAAATCACGGTGAGATGCCAATGTACTATGTGCAGGAAGCGCACGAGCCGATTATCGACCGCGCTACATTTGAAGCAACACAGGCAGAACTTGACCGTAGGGCAAAAGCGTTTTGTGTACCGAAAGGCTCGTTCACCGTTTTCACATCTAAAATAAGGTGCGACATATGCGGCAAAAACTACCGCCGCAAGACCACGCCGTACAATGTCGTATGGTGCTGTGCCACCTATAATACAAAAGGAAAAAGCCACTGTACTTCCAAACAGATACCCGAAAGCATTCTGTTTGCGGTATCAGCCAATATGCTTGGCATGGACGACTTTAACTGTGATGCCTTTTCGGAGCGCATAGATTTCATAATCGCGCTGCCCGATAACCTTTTGGAGTATCACTTCACGGACGGGCAAACGCAAACGATACAGTGGCAAGATCGCTCCAGAAGCAAAAGTTGGACGGACGAAATGCGGCAACGTGCAAGAGAAAAAATGCTGAAAGGGGGCGCGGCACATGGCAAGAGCGGTAACGGTGATACCACCGTCGATTAGCACACGGTTTTCAAATTTGGCTCCGTCAATACCCGTTCAGCGAAAAGTGGCGGCGTATGCAAGAGTTTCCACCGACAGCGATGAACAGCTTACAAGCTATGAAGCACAGGTCGATTACTACACAAAATACATTCAGGAACGTGCGGACTGGAATTTCATTTTCGTGTATACAGACGAAGGCATTTCGGGGACGAATACGAAAAAGCGCGATGGCTTTAATCGGATGATAACGGACGCGCTGGATGGGAAAATTGACCTCATCATTACAAAGTCGGTTAGCCGCTTCGCCCGCAACACAGTCGATTCCCTCACGGCGGTACGAAAGCTCAAGGATAAAGGCGTAGAGGTTTATTTCGAGAAGGAAAATATTTTCACATTTGATGGAAAAGGCGAACTGCTTATTACAATAATGTCCTCGCTGGCACAGGAAGAAAGTCGCTCCATTTCCGAGAACGTCACTTGGGGCAAGCGTAAAAGCGCGGCGGATGGAAATATCTCGCTGCCGTATAAGCAATTCCTCGGCTATGAAAAGGGTGAGGACAGGCTTCCGCATATTGTCGAAAAGGAAGCCGCGATTATCCGTTTAATTTACAAGCAGTTTCTTGAGGGCAAAACACCCACTGCGATTGCGAAGTATCTTACGGCACAGGGTATTCCGACGCCAGCCGGAAAACCGAACTGGCGATGCGGCGTGGTGGAGAGTATCCTCACGAACGAAAAATACAAGGGCGACGCCGTTTTACAAAAGACCTTCACCACCGATTTTCTTACAAAAAAGAAAAAGGTCAACGAAGGCGAGGTACCGCAGTATTTTGTGAAACACAGCCACGACGCGATAATCGAAGTAGACGAATTTGACCTTGTGCAAGCGGAAATGGCGCGCCGGAAATTGCTCGGTAAAAGCTACCGATGCACAAGCTGCTTTTCCGCAAGGCTTGTCTGCGGAGATTGCGGGTCATTCTTCGGCTCAAAGGTGTGGCACAGCACGTCAAAATACCGCCGCACCATATGGCAGTGCAATCACAAGTTTAGGGACGGTGACCGTTGCTCTACACCACACTTTTTAGAGGATGAAATCAAAAAACGCTTCATTACGGCGTTCAACAGCCTCCTGACGGTGCGTGCCGAAGTCATTGCCAACTGCCGGCTCGCCATTGACGCTCTTTGCTACTACACCGCCATTGATGCAGAGCTTGCGGAGAAAAGTAGCGAGGTTGAAGTGCTGACCGAACTGACCCGAAAGCACATCGAAGAAAACGCATCCGCGGCTCGTGACCAGACATCCTATCAAGAACGCTACGACGACCTGCTTGCAAGGTATAACGCAGCCACGGCACGGATTGTGGAGCTGACCGAAGCGAAGGAGCACCGCAAGACACAGCAGACCATTCTCACCGCTTTCACCGACGTTATGGAGCAACAGTCGCAGGTGATTGAGAAATTTGACGAGGCACTCTGGCTGGCGACCGTGAAAAAAGCCACGATGTTCTCAGACGGCAGAATCGCATTCACCTTTATCAACGGTGCGGAAATAGAAGCATAAAACAGACCTCGAACGAGCGGTATTGACCGTAAATTCGAGGTCTGTTTTATGCGCACCATTAACCGCTTGTACATGGACTGCATCGGGAGATTGAAGTAATCATGCAGCTTTCAAAAAAGGCTATCTGCGAAAATGCCCATGCTGCGATCTAGTATCACTGTAGGAAGTTCTGCGGTAACGGTCATCCGATAATACGGATTCTTTGAAAACATAACATTGGTAACACATTTTCATTTATTTCCCAGCCAATCGCATTCCTTTGTGCATCCTGCTAATTTAGCAAATCACTCTTGCCTTCAATCTCAGAGAAATCAATTGCTTTAACGGGGCATGAGGTGATTGCATGCATAAGTTTTTCCTGATCTATTATTCCATCTGTTGATTTAAGCAAGGCTCTTCCGTTCTGCATCTCAAATAACTCCGGGTAGTTTTTAGCACACAAGGAACACCCCATGCAGGCAGATTTGTTTATGGAAAGACTGTTTTGCTTTTCCTTTATCTGGGGAAGATCACTATCCTGAACGATTTTTTCAGTTATCCACGAAAAAATAATGATGGCAATGACAGTTAAGACCCAACGAACCGCCATAAACTCAAACCCCAGAAACTTCATTTCATTTAGCAGCATAGGAACTTTTATTACTGCCCATGCGCTTAAAATAATAACCAGGTTTCTGACCGAAGCCCCCTTTTTATGTAGCATCACACAAAGTGGAAATGCCGCATAGATTGGCCCCGCAGATATGCTTCCAAGCACAAGAGATAGGACAACGCCTTTGGCTTTTGCGTCCTTTCCAAGATACTTCATAATCTTTTCCTTGGGAACCCATAAATCCAGNAGAGCNGTCAGAACAAATATGACCGGCATGATCATAATCATTTCTTTAATATAGTAGAAGCTGTTTTTAACGGAGGCAATCCCCATATTCGGTTTTATAATAAAGATGGCAATGTACGCTAATGCAATGAATATGACAAATAAATTTTCTTTTGCTTTCCGTATAACATTCATATAATCACCCCCATAACAAGCGCAATAACAATAGAAAATACAAAGCTTAACCCGTTTCTCGCAGCTGTAAATTTCAAACCAAACGCACGCTTTTCAAGCGGAAAAGTGACGATCCCCACCATCGTAAGCGTTGTCAGAAAAGCGACGGATGGAACGATTCCCACGCCTGCGTGTACAAGTGTACCGACAAGCGGAAAAGCGATAAATGCCGGAATCAGGGTAATTGCTCCGAACGCGGCAGCAATTACAGTGGCTAGAAGCACCGACTGCTTGCCGACAAATTCGGCAATGTTTTCAGGCGGGAATACAGTCAAGATCAAGCCAATCAAAAAAATAATGGACAAAATACTGCCCAGCATCCCTTTGCCCATGCCAAACGCCATTTTAAGCGCCTGTTTTGTTTTTTTCTTATCCTTGGTAAAAGAAAATATTAGAAATATTGCGGTTCCGATCCACATTGCCAATGTTAATACATCCATATGATACCTCCTACAATCTATTTGATAAAATTATAGAGGGTATTCTTGCTTTGATATAGACACCGATGTTTCTTTTTGCTATAATGAATAAAAAGGAGCGGTTTATATGACAATTGGGGAACTGCAGAAAATATCATTGCTTTCAAAAATGGATACCGTCGTTTTGGATAGATGTCTTGCGGAAAATCAAGTATTAATCAGACATTACTCGAAAGGGGTAACAGTACATCATCAACATGATGTCTGTACCGCACTTGACGTTGTATTATCAGGCAATCTTGTTGCGTATTCTTTGTCGGAAAACGGTTCTGCGAATTCAATGTTCGAGTTTCAGAAAAACAGTATCATAGGAGCTAATTTGCTTTTTGGAGATAACAACACCTATCCACTGAATATTTACAGTGTGACAGCTTGTGATTTGCTTCATTTGTCGCGAAACGCAGTTATGGAATTCCTCCATGATTATCACTTTGTCATGCAGTATATAAAATCTTTGTCAATGAATTCCCAAGGTATGAATCGAAAAATCACAATGCTGACACAAAAAACGCTTCGCGAAAACATAATGGACTATCTCAAACAACAGTCCATTATTCAAGACTCATCGAAAATTGTTCTCCCATTCAGTAAAAAAGAACTGGCTGACTACTTAGGCGTTCAACGTCCGTCGCTTTTCAGAGAATTGAAAAAATTGAAGGACGAGGGAATCATTGAGATAGACAACCGCACTATTCGTCTATAACAGCTCAAACTGGTTTTTGTGAAACTTCAGGACTCCGTCGTCTCTGAGTTTTGAAAGCTCAGCCGACATGGCACTGCGTTCGACGGAAAGATAGTCCGCAAGCTCCTGACGATTAAATGAAATGCTGAAACGGCTGCTCCCAGCCTTCTTCGCTTCGGCTGAAATGTAAGCAAGAAGCTTTTCACGGGTGGTGCGCTTCGAGGTAAATTCAATTTTTTGAGTCAATGATATATTTTTCATTGACACAATACTCAACATGTTTCGAATGAGCTTGCTGTGAAAACCGCAAGCCTTGGCGCACGGAACAGCAAGCCTGCGGCAGTCAATAAACAGAAGCTCGCTTTCAGCCGTCGTGATCACACTAACCGGAAGCGTTTTAATTTCTGCGCAGGCAAAGGATTCGCCAAACAGATGACCTGTGCCAATTTGGGCAAGAATACTTCTGTTTCCGTAATAATCGTCCTGAATAACCTGAACCTGCCCCGACAAAACGATACCGAAGCGCTCAATGGTTTCACCGCTGAAAAAGACAGCCTGACCTTTTTCATAATGAGCCTCCTTTGCGGACAAGCATGACAGGAGCGGCTGCAAATCAAATTCTTCAATGCCTCTGAACAAATCAACTGATTTTAACACATCCAAATATTTTTCCATAAAATCCTCTTTCGTTGGAATTCCAACAGACTTATTAGCTTAAGTATAGTAAGCTTAAGACATAAAGTCAACAATAACGTAAAACAACACACTCGAAGAAAGAGGTGAACGGAATATGATTCGGAAAATAATCAAAATCGACGAAGAGAAGTGCAACGGCTGCGGAATGTGCGCCTCGGCTTGTCACGAAGGGGCAATCGGCATGGTGAACGGAAAGGCAAAGCTTCTCCGTGATGATTACTGCGACGGTCTCGGAGACTGTCTGCCGGCCTGCCCGACGGGAGCAATCAGCTTCGAGGAACGCGAAGCTAAGGAATATGACGAAGCCGCTGTCAAGGAGAGTAAGCTGGACAGGCAGGGCGAAGTGCTGCCGTGCGGATGCCCCGGCACACAGTCCAAAGCCATCATGCGGGAAAAAGAATGCGAAACCGTCCGCGCCGATGTCAGCAAAAATATAAGCCGGCTTTCACATTGGCCTGTCCAGATCAAGCTCGCGCCGTTGGGCGCGCCGTATTTCACGGGCGCAAATCTCTTAATCGCGGCCGACTGTACGGCATATGCCTACGGCGACTTTCACAATAGGTTTATAAAGAACCGAGTAACCCTGATTGGCTGCCCCAAGCTGGACGAAGGAGATTACAGCGATAAACTTACGGCTATTATCAAAAACAACAGCATAAAAAGCGTCACGGTTGTGCGGATGGAGGTCCCATGCTGCGGTGGCATTGAAAACGCGGTTAAAAAGGCGCCTCAAAACAGCGGGAAAATGATTCCCTGGCAGGTAGTAACGATTTCAACCGACGGCAAAATTCTTGATTGACGGGGGTAATTATGATGATAGAAAGAGAATACAAACTATCCAAAACCAATGAAAAAGCGATAGAAAGAGTCATATTTGACGAAAACCTTCATTACCTGCACATGGTGTTCAACAAAGACGAGGGATTGCCGGAGCACTCCTCAAATTCAAACGTGTATATGACCGTTGTTCGAGGGAGGCTCTCAATTGGTCTCGATGAACAGGAGGTCCACGAGTACGAAGCTGGAACTTTGCTGAAAATCCCGTTTCAAACCAAAATGAATGTAAGAAACCTGCATGCAGAAACACTGGAGTTGATCGTCGTAAAGGCGCCCGCTCCCAAAAGCTGACAAGTAGGTTTTAGACGGTGGGCGAAGAAACTGACAAAATTAAAAGGGGGATTTAAAAAATGGGTAAAGCTACTCAGGATCTGCGGAAGGAACATGACGCAGTACTTTATGTAATGCAGCTAATGGATAAAATGATGCTTCAAGATTTCAAAGAAAACGAATCAATGCTCCTTTATTATGACGAGGTACTCTACTTCTTAAAAACCTTCGTCGATAAATGCCACCATGGGAAAGAAGAAAACTTTTTATTTAAAGAGCTACAAAGCAAAGGGATTCCAAATGATGGCGGGCCTATCGGCGTAATGCTGCAGGAACACGCACTGGGCCGGAGCTATATAGCCCAAATGAGCGAAACTCTTGAAGCAAAGAATGTTGATGGATTCAATGCGGTTGCGGCTAACTATTGCGACCTTTTAAGAAATCATATAGAAAAAGAAGACCGTATTCTTTTTACCTTGGCCGACCAAACGATAGACGAGGTTGGGCAAGAACAGCTATTCGAGGAATTTGAGAAGTTTGAAGAGAATGTTATCGGACATGGCTTGCATGAAAAACTACACGCAAGGATTGATAAATGGGCAGACGTTTTTGATGCAGACTAAAAATATAATAAAAACTCTGAGCTAAGAAAGGTTGAGAACTATGAAAAAATACAGGTGTATCCCCTGCGGGTATATCTATGATCCCGTGCTCGGCGACCCCGACAGCGGCATCGCGCCCGGCACAGAATTTGAAGATTTGCCCGACGATTGGCAGTGCCCCATATGCTTCGTCGGCAAAGACGATTTTGAACCTATCGAAGATTGAATTTAAAAGGAGGAAAAACAATGAGTATGTTTTGTTATCAATGTCAGGAAACAGCGGGAGGAAAGGGCTGCACAGTGCGCGGCGTATGCGGAAAAACCGAGGAGGTCGCTAAGCTACAGGATCTTCTGATTTACACGCTTAAGGGTATTTCGGAGATCGTTGTCAAAGGAAAAATTGATGCTAAAAACCTTGGCGATACAAACTATGAAGTGATCAGCAGTCTGTTCACGACAATCACCAATGCGAACTTTGACGACGCCTCAATCGAAAAGCAGATTGTAAAAATGATCGCTATGAGGGATGAACTTATAAAATCTGTTACTGTAGGGAATTTACACGACGCGGCAACCTTCACTGTAAATTCCAGAGAATCCATGCTGGAAAAGACCGCCTCTGTCGGCGTATTGTCAACCGCAAACGAGGATGTGCGTTCCCTTCGCGAGATGATCACCTACGGCCTTAAAGGAATGGCGGCTTATTTCGAGCACGCAAAGAACATCGGCAAAGAAGATCTTGATATAAACACCTTTATCTACGAGGCTCTTGCAGCAACGCTGGACGATTCACTCTCTGCAGACGACCTTGTAGCTCTGACGCTGAAAACCGGCGAGTACGGAGTTAAGGCCATGGCGCTTCTGGATGAAGCCAATACATCGAGATTTGGTAATCCTGAAATTACGGAAGTAAATATTGGTGTCAGAAAGAATCCTGCGATTCTTATCTCCGGGCACGACCTGACTGACCTTGAGCAACTGCTGGAGCAGACAAAGGGCACCGGCGTTGACGTGTATACCCACAGCGAGATGCTGCCCGCACACTATTATCCCGCTTTTAAGAAGTATGATAATTTTGTGGGCAACTACGGCAACGCATGGTGGAAGCAACTCACCGAGTTTGAGTCCTTCCACGGCCCGATTTTGTTCACAACCAACTGCATTGTCCCGCCAAGGAGCGAAGAGGTCAGAAACAGGATATACACCACCGGCTCCACCGGCTTCCCTGGCTGCAAGCATATTGAAGCAGATAAAAATGGGAAAAAGGACTTTTCTGAAATCATCGCTCTTGCCAAGACCCTTTCCGCACCCGATGAAATTGAAACCGGAAGTATCGTAGGCGGCTTCGCCCACAATCAAGTTATCGCTCTGGCAGACAAAGTTGTCGATGCCGTCAAATCCGGCGCTATCAAAAGGTTCTTTGTCATGGCCGGCTGCGATGGGCGGATGAAGTCCAGGGAATATTACACCGAGTTTGCCGAAAAACTTCCGAAGGACACCGTCATTCTCACCGCTGGCTGCGCGAAGTATCGCTATAACAAACTGAAGCTGGGCGATATCGGCGGAATTCCGAGAGTTCTCGACGCCGGACAGTGCAACGATTCTTATTCTCTGGCGGTTATTGCGCTGAAGTTAAAAGAGGTGTTCGGGCTCGATGACATCAATAAACTGCCGATTACCTTCAATATTGCCTGGTATGAGCAGAAAGCCGTCATCGTACTTCTTGCGCTGCTATATTTGGGTGTAAAGAATATCCATCTCGGCCCCACACTTCCAGGCTTCCTATCGCCAAATGTGGCCAAGGTTCTGGTAGAGAAGTTCGGTATTGCGGGCATCGGCACCGCTGACTCAGATGTTGAACTTTTTATAGCTCAATAGGTAAAAACAGTCCCGCCGGCATGGTATAATCATACTGGCGGGACTTAATTCAATAACTGAGCTATTTTAAATCAAGCTTAGAATTATCATTGAGACAAAAGAAATTGAAAAATTATGAGATGCACTACGTTTTGCTTTGGCTGCGAAAAACAACGGCCATGAAGCGGTATGCATACATATTGACTCGTTTGCACACCCTAAATGCACCCTGCACACCCTTGGCCATTAGGGGGGTGTGCATTGAAACAGCATTGTATCATTTATGACGGTTATTCACAAAAAGTCCAGTAACCGTGCGGGTTTTCTGGACTTTTTCTTTTTGCCAAAAGCCAGCATTTTATTCGAAAATCGCGTTTTAGGGTAGAACTCGCCTTGTTAGGGTAGAACTTTTGGGCCGTTTTTGTCCTCATTCGAATCAATATACCGTCATCAACATCATCAGCATCGGAAACATTCCATTTGCTTTCAAAGCTGTTTGAGCCGGGGAGAAGCATGCCTCTTTCCATGGCCTGGGCTGAGGAAATCTTGGATGTGTAGTCGAGATGGGCATAGATGTTTGCTGTTGTGCTGAAATCCGAGTGCCCCAGCCATTCCTGAATTTGCTTGAGAGGAACCCCGTTTGAGAGAAGCAGACTCGCGCAACTGTGCCGAAGATCGTGAAAACGCATCTTTCTCATACCGTGCTTTTGGATGTACTCCGGAAAATAGCCTGTCAGATAATCCGGCTTCATACACTCACCCAACTCATCCACTAAGACGTAGCCATCATACCGGTGGTTGTAGCAATTGCCACAGACGCGTTTATTGACCTCCTGCGCCTTTTTCACCTCTTCGAAGTATTCCGTGAAGGGCCCAATTAAAGGCAGCGTCCTGAGGCTGGATTTGGTCTTAGCAGAGTCCTGCTCGATGATCTGCGTTTTCCCGTCAAGTTGGACCGACGTGACGGTGCGCTTGATTGTCAGCGTTCCTCGCTCAAAGTCGATGGCATCCCATTTCAGTCCGATTACCTCCCCACGACGCAAGCCGTAAAAAGCGGCCACAATCACCGGAAGTTCCAACCGGGTTCCTTTCACTACTTTAAAAAGCTGTTGCATCTCGTCAGCGTCAAGAAATGTCGGTTGATATGAGTTTTTTCTGGGCCTGTCCACCTTCATTGCAACATTCTGCGGTACCAAATCTGTTTTAAACGCATACTTTAATGCCTGATAAATAACCGCGTGATAGTGAATCACCGTATTCGGTTTTACGGTTTTTAGCTGTTCCGAATAAAACTGTTGGATGTGCCTTGCCTCCAGTCCTCGCAAGCTGACGCCCTTGTTTTTAAAATATGGGCCGATCGTACTCTTCACCATGTACTGATACGAGCAAAAAGTGGCAATTTTCACTCGCACCTTCACGACATCCATCCACTGCTCCAGATAGTCGGAGAACAGCATATCCGAGCATAGTTCTTCGACTACCGTCGGCGGTTCATAGCTGCTGCAAATACGTGTAAGTTCCTCCTTTGCTTTCCGCTTGTTGCCTTTTTCGGGAAGGCCCGTGGAAACCCATTTTCTGTGCCGCTGTCCATTGACATCGACCCAGCTTAAAACTGCATAGTAATGACCTTTTTTTTATTGAAAGAATGCCTGATACCATTGTACTATTACCTCCGTAATATATTGATTTAGCACGCAGGCGGTCTCTCACCGATGCAATTATTTTACTGCACCGTGGCCGGCCAGATCGCACGCCTTTTTGCGCCGATGCCCGGATACAATCTCGTACCTGCCATCATCCTTTTGGCGCAGCGTGATGGGCGTAATGATACCACGCTCTTTTACGCTTTGAACCAGCTGATCCATATCCTCATCTAAGCGAACTTGATAGGGATGCCCCGGAAAGTCGTCGATTTCCGCAAGTGGGATGTCATGGATCTTCGGAAGTCGGTTTTCCGTGCGTCCCTTGTCGTCCATGAACAGCTCATCGTACCCGGTCATCCCCAGATCGATTTTTGCTCTCTCGGCCAAGCGCTTCCACCTCCTTTGTCAAAGCTCGATAGGCATCTGCCACCTTTCCGCCTGCATCGTGGGTAAAGATGCTGACACCCTGCTGGCTGCACTCGGCTGCGCGCACGGAATGCGGAATCTCCGTTTCAAAAATGCGGATGTTTTGACCGACACCGTTTCGCAGAGCGTCAATGATGTCCTTTGCGTTGTTCGTGCGGCTGTCCACCATAGTCAAAAGAATTCCTGCAATTTTTAGCTGTGGGTTGATCGTGCGCTTCACCTTAGATACAGAATGAAGCAACAGATTCAGACCTTTTGCTGACAGAAAATTCGGCTGCGACGGAATAATCACGCTATCTGCCGCAACCAGCGCATTAATTGTCATCATCCCCAGAGACGGCATACAGTCGATGAGAATGTAGTCGTAAGACTTACGCAGGGTGTCCACATAGCTTTTCAGCACGAATTCACGACTCATGGTATTCACAAGCCCTGTTTCCATACCGGACAGCTCAATGTTGGATGGTAGAAACTCCACGCCTTCCGTGGTTCCGATGAACCGGCTGCTGACCGATTTCATAGGAGTTTCACCTCTGCCGGGTTCTCCGCCAGCTCCGTAGAGAAGTATCATGATCGCCTGCGCCTGTCATCGCCACTGCCGGAGGCAATCCGGCTTCTGCCATATAAGTTATATCGCTCACCCTTTCGGGGTCATGGCGCACCTACAGCCACGGCTTGAAGTTTCCCTCAGCGCAGGGTTCGTACCTGATGATCTGTATATTCAGTTTTCAAGGTGCGTGAAAGGTGATTTGTCCTTTCACCATGCAGTTGTAAAAAAAGTCGCAAAATAATCGGCTCCTATTTGAACAAAGTTGCAAAATATTTTCGGGCGTAAAAATGCCCGCCGAATCACGGCGGACATGTATGTATATTAGTGTTCTGAGAGGATATAATAATACTTGATTTACTCCGGAAAAAGCAGTATTATTGCTGTAGGTGGTGAAAATATGATTAAAACATCTGCCATGCTGATGGATGAGCTGAAGAACTATGCGAATCCAACATCAAAGATTCGTCGTCTTGTGGAAAAGGGAGAGCTGTTTTCTGTTGTCAGGGGACTATACGAAACCGACAGAAATGTTCCGGGATACTATCTTGCCGGCAGCATTTACGGGCCGTCGTATCTGTCCTTTGAGTTCGCTCTGAGTTATCATTCCCTTATTCCGGAATCTGTCTATCAGTTCACCTCTGCGACCTTTGAGAAGAAAAAGCAAAAGCAGTACGCTACGCCGTACGGCACATTTACCTATCGGGACGTGCCAAGCGAGGCATATCCATATGGAGTCGAGCTTCGCGAGGAGAACGGCTACGGATTTCAAATTGCCTCTCCCGAAAAGGCGCTTTGCGATCAGCTGTATACAATATCACCTGTAAAAAACCGGGCTGGGCTTGAGGAGCTTTTGTTCCGGGATCTGCGCATTGACAGCAACCTGTTCCGGGATCTGGACATGCGGTTGCTTGCAGAGCTGGCAAATTGTTACCATACACAGAATCACCGCTTGCTGCGCACTTATATCAAGAAGGAGGCAAATCATTGAACGCAGTCATTGAACAGATGCTGAAGCCGTACGAGGCGCAAACATTATATGACAAGGAGAACGCTATAAAAGAGGTCGTTCAAGAGATCGTGTTATGCGGCCTGAGTCGAGCCGGGTTCTTCCAGCCTGCCGCTTTCTATGGAGGTACGGCGCTTAGGATATTCTATGGACTCGACCGCTTTTCGGAAGATCTGGACTTCTCCCTTAAGGCTCCTGACGCCAACTTTGACCTTGCTGCCTATCTGCCGACGCTTGAAAAGGAAGTCCGATCATACGGGCTGAACTTCAAAATTGAGGCAAAGGAAAAGAGCGTTGATTCGGCAGTCAAATCGGCATTCCTGAAAGGGAGTACCAAAGAGCATATTTTGATGTTCTACGCCGATGAGCGGCTTGCCCCGTCTATTGCAGCAAGCAAGCTGATCAAAGTAAAATTTGAGGTCGATACCAACCCTCCGGCATTTGCGACCTTCGAACGGAAGTATCGGTTGCTGCCCATTCCCTATGAGATTAATCTTTATGACATGCCATCCCTGTTCGCCGGAAAAATCCATGCTGTGATTTGCCGCTCGTGGAAGACACGTGTCAAGGGACGGGACCTGTATGATTACGTTTTTTATCTTTCGAGAGGAACCAACGTCAATCTCCGGCATCTTGGGGCGAGACTTGCGCAATCTGATTTTATTGAAGCCGATAAAACAATATCACTCGGCGATGTCAAGGATATGCTGTATACCCGATTTGAGCAGATCGACTATGAACAGGCAAAACAGGACGTTCTGCCGTTTATCCGGAACCCGGATGCGCTTGCGCTTTGGAGTGCGGATTTCTTTAAGGGAATCACGGAGTCACTGAAATGATATTAGACTCAAATAAAAGCGCAAATTGCAAGTGCAAGTTGGACACCGCGGTAAAACGGCAGCGGGGGTTCAGGCAGCGTAGACGCTGTCGAGGAATGCTTCGAACAGCTCCTCCGGCGTCTGGTAGCCGAGGCGCCTGCGTGGGCGGCCATTCAGTTCATCGGCAAAGGCCAGAATCTGCTCCGCAGAGAACTTCTCCATGGAGATGCCCTTTGGAATAAAACCTCGCAGCAGGCCGTTATGGCGCTCGTTTACGGGCCGCTCCCATGACGAGTACGGATGCGCAAAGTAGACCAGCGCGCCCCACTGTTCAGCCTGAGCAAAGTCCTCAAACTCGGAGCCGTTGTCGGCGGTAATACTCCTGAAAACATCGGAAAAGCGGTCACCATATTCGGCACGGAGAGCCTGCATGGCGGCTTGTACTGCCTCGCTGGTCTTGCTGGGAATACGCATGGCAATGTAGTTGTCAGTCACTCTCTCAACAAGGGAGAACACGACCGCTTCTTTGCCGTTCCGGAGACCAACAACTGTGTCAGCTTCCCAGTGACCCAACTCCACACGGGCAGCAACCTTAGCGGGTCGTTCCTCAATGCTGCGGCCTTTGGGGCGTTTATTGACACGACTCTTCCCACTGGAAACTCTACGTTTTAGAACATCGGGGACTTCAAAGACCGTGAGCGGCAGATTGCCTGCCTCCAGTTCATTGTAGAGCGTTTTGGTACACACCATCTCGTCATCCCGGAACAGTTTATGCACTCTTGCGTAGCCAACGCAGGCGTCCAGAGACCATCTGTGCTTTCGGACCATCTCAACCACGAACGCCACGAACTTGGAGCATTGGATAATGGAATGGCGCTTTCTGCATCGCTCTCTGTTGGCCTTGTAAACGGATTGACCTCGCTTGGCGCTGTATCTGGGAGCACGACCCTTCCGGATTTTGCGGGGCGGTGTGCCACGCTTCAGTTCATTCTGGACCGTGCCATGAGCACAATTTACTTTGCGGGCAATGGCTCGATACGAAAGCCCCAATTTGCGCAGTTCCTGAATGGCACCGCGTTCCATGGGACCTAAGTGCTGTCCGCGCTTGCGTTCCGGTTCGGTTGTGATATAATCTTGGCAGTCCATAGTGATTGCCCCTCCTTGGTATTTGGCGTCTTTGTCGTTACCATTTTACCATGAGGAAAATCACTATGGATTTTTCTGCTCAAGTGTACAACTTCATCTTACAACCGGCCACTCAAATAAAAGTTGACTGCTTGACGGACTGAAAAAGCGGACGTTGCGTGGAATTCAATTCAAAAAACTTCACCCCATTGCTGGTGATACGCCCTTTTTGCACCAACTATTGATTGCCGTATCCGGTTCGCTGCTTATCATTTTGTTGCCCAGTACATCGGCGTAGATCCGCAATTGATGTCTTTTCAGGAAAATGTGTTTGCAAAGACGGATTATTCCGGAAAAATGTGATTGAATTTTATTAAAAAGCGCAGAAAAATGTGTCATCTTATCATTGGTCACAAAACTGGGATGATGATTCGCTTGAAACGTAATGCAATTCAAGAATGGCCGAATCATCGCTTCCACGAGTTACGATAGGTTTGAAAGAGGGAGGTGAGAGTATGGCCTATAGTGAGCTGATCAAAAGCTTTGACCGCATTCGGGACTACATGCGTGAATTTTATGTATTTGGATTCAAAAGCCGCGAGGAGTTCACGAAGAAGAGCGCGCGTTCCTATGACGATGAGCGCCGCCGCATTGAAAGCTGGCTGGGCGATTATATGAGCTTTCGGCAGATGGCTGATGGCAAAAATGTCTTTCTCTCCATCGACAGCCGTATTTCTCATCATAATCCGCTATACAAGGCGTGGAAAGCGAAAAGCTTCACAGACGGGGACATCACGCATCATTTTTTGATCTTTGATCTTTTGCCTGATTCCGACACGGCGCTGTCCTTGAGACATGCGTACTTTTGTCGTGAAAAGCTCCAGATGACCAGAAAGTTGTGGATTGGGGCTTGAATGAGCTGGACGCTACATCTGCCATACATTTATAAAGGGTGTTTTCTGCATTTCACACTTACATACATCGACAAGAGAGAGCAGCCCGACCGCTAGGTGAAATTTGTGACAGCCGACGAGATTGTGAATGGTTCTTCTGCTTATCTGTTGCCCCGTACCGATTACCCTCTCGGTTCAGTAATTGTACCTGTGGGTGATAACTTTTGGTATTAAAGAATTTCGGGAATCGTTATTTTTTTAAAACTTCCGAAGACACAATGTACACGGAGTTTTTGTTATTCACAAATCAATTTTACTAGAAAAGCAGAGCCTTTCCGACTGCTTTCGCTATCGGGAAGGCTCTGTCTTTCATTGGCTCTTTTGCTATGGCCCCTGCCTTTTAGACTTCCACAGTTCCAAGTTTATACTCCGAAAGCGCCGTCAGGGCCCGCACATAGGCATCATGAAAGTCAATTCGCTTCCACGCCGCCCAGTGGGCCTCAAAGCCGGAAATGTATTCTCCGCCATAAAGTGAAACAACCCGTTTTGCGGCTTCGGAACCCTTCTTCTCCCCAAATGAAAGAACCGCGTCCTGAAACAATCTCACATCCGTCTCAATCTCGTCCATGCAGATACTGTAGCGCTTTTCGAAGTTGCGGATCGGATTGGAAACATCCAGCGCCGCAAGATCCCTCTTGATCTGGGCGAGGTTCACGCCGATCAGCTTTTTTACATCGTTGGACTCAGAATCAAACCAAAGCGCCTCGTAAATCTGTTCCTTGGTCGCGCCAGCCTCGCCCGCGTCGAGCAGGAACGCCAGCAGTTCCCGTTCCTTCCGCGTGCGCAGTTTCAGCGCCGCGCGCCGGTCGTCATAAGCTGAAACCGAGAAATCCCCGAGCATTCTAATATACGCTTTCTTCGGGTGATACCCGGAAAAAGCCATCATCTGTGAGGCAAACGCTTTCTCAATCCCCCTGTCGTAGGCAAATTGAAGTATCGGGTCGTACGCCCTGCGCATCCTGAAATACTCATACATACCGTTCGTTTCGCAGAGTTGGAGAAAGTGCCGGACAAGATCGGAGGTCTTTGCGTCGTCGCCTTCCGCGAGGGCAAGCCTTGCCAGAAACCCATAGGCCATGGTAGCTATCATCATCGTATTGGTACGCTCGCCTATTTCTATAGAGCGCCGGGCGCAGTCCGCCGCGCGAGCAAAGTCGGATATGCTTCCGAAATAGTTATACAGCCGGCCCAGCGCAACGGTTTTAAAATGGTCTCCCACCAGAGGGATACTTTGAAAAATCCGCTCCAACAGCGGCTCCTTCTGTCCCGGCAAAAACATCAGCTCGCAAATATTGCGCTGAAGCACGGCCCAGTCCTGCTGAAAGCGGGACTTGCGGTAGAGCGGGGCGTATTCGTCCGCAAGTGTAAAATATCGCACGGTTGTTTCGTAACTGACATTATCCCCGTTCATGCGGTCAATGGTGGCGTTCTGATAATGAATCTCTGCCGCGAAGAGATAGCCAAGCCATAATTCCTCATACCGCCCGACGCTACGCAGCCGCGAAAGTCCCGCCGTTACCATGGCGACGGCCTTTTCCCGCTCGCCCAGCATCTGATAAGCCTTTGCCACATAGATATCAACGCTGTGAAGCTCCAGTCGCCGGCGCTCATCCTCCGGTATTTCCATGGACTTTTCATAGCAGCGGACGGAGTCCTTCATACGCCCGGCTACATAATGAATGACGCTCAAATACCGCTCGTACCAGGCTCGAATCCGAAGGTTCCCCGCGTTGGCGCAGATTTCCGTCATGCGTCGGGTAAGTGCGTAGGCCTCATCCACCCGAGAACCCCAGCACAGGTTATAAATTTTTTCGATGGCAACAAAGTAAGTCTGCTCCAGATCCAACTTGTCAGGGAATGCAAGCAGGGTATCCAGAACCGCATTAGATTCTTCAAAGGAAATCTCGTTTCGCAGTACACGCGCTTTGTGTATCATCGCCTCGGTGTAGAGCTCGGAATGGTGCTCGTACAGTCTTGATATTGCCTCATCGAGGCAGACTTTTGCTTCGGTGAAGTTTCCTATGCTGGACAGCAGCGCGCCGTGCGCAATCAGAAGTCCGACGTCACGGCGCTCGGCATCAGCTCCCAGCGCATCAAACCATACCCGAAGCTTACTGAAGCTGCCGCTTTGAAGCGCGTCCCGATAGGTCAGCAGGATGATTTTCCCAAGAAGCGCCTGATCCCGGGTCAGAATAGCATATCTTGACGCCGTGGAATAATGCCCCACGCTGAAATAGTATTTGGCCGCACCGCGCTGAAGTGCGGCCTTTTTTTCACCGTCTGAGGACTCCAGAAGATATTCCCGAAAAAGCGGGTGATACCGGAAATTCCCGTCGTCCGTCCGAATGGTGAATAAATTCCGCATGGCCAGACTCCCAAGAATTAGCCGGGAATTACTCCGACCCAAAACAGCGTCCAGCATAGGCGGCTCCAGCTCCTCAAGGCAGGCGGAGTCTCTTAAAAAAGCTAGCGTTTCCGAATTCAGGCGGCCGACGCATTCACAGAATAGATACGCATGCAACGCCTCGTGATGCTGCGCGGAAAGCTCACCTATAGAGAGTCCGTTTTCCAAAAGCACCTTGAAGGAGCCGACGGCGATGGGCCAGCCCTCCGTGACGGCGCATATATGCGCGTCCTCAAAGCCGAGAAAGCACCGTATTTCGTCTTCGGAAAAGGCCAATTCCCGTTCCGTAAGCTCAAGCATACTTCCGCCGAGTAGAAATGGCGCAAGTTCCGGCCACGGCGCCTCGCGGCTGCCAAGCAGAAACCGTAGCTTCGCGGGGCTGTATTTTATGATTAGGGCAATCAGTGCCTTGATCCGCTCACTTTCCAGCGTATGCAGGTCGTCCAAAACAACGGTGAGCGTTCTCGGGTATTTCTCCAGCTCGCAGGTGCAGGCATTGGCGAGAATGGATAGAAAGTTTTCGTTCCGCTCAAAGGGCAAATATTCGGAGGAGCGAAAGGCATAGGAAGGGAATATCCTTCTGACCGCCTCCGCTAACAACTCCATAAAGCTCAGGACGTCATTCTCCCCGTCAAGCGTTATCCATGCCGCGGTCTCGGTTGAGCGGGCGAGTTGGGCGAGCAGCGTGGTTTTCCCATATCCTGCCCCTCCGTGTATGTAAATATGTTTCTGCGGATTCAGATTTGCCAACCGAGCAAGCCCGTCGCGCGGCAGTTCTCCGGGACTGAGTTCAGGCACGGAAATCCTTACACCGGATATCGGGAGCATTCCGTCACCTCCCTCCACAAAATTGTTAGTGATTTCATTATAAAACACAGCCGCTAACGTTTCAACATTTTCTGTCGAAAAATTGGGTTTGTTAGCGATTTTGTTAGCGCTCACCATGTTATGTTTAATGTGGAGTATTGGATTGTGGGAGGTAATCAGATGAAATCGGCGAACGTCAATCATGAAACGGGCTGCGGTGTGAATGAGCGCGATTTTCCCCGCCTGAATTTATGCTGCGAAAGATCAGATTTTCTGTTTGGTGCATCCTTTCATGTACGCTGCCCCAACTGCACGGTTTGGAGGTCGCCGCCTGATGGAGAAAGCCTGATGGTGACACATATTATCGAGTGTCCAAAGTTTGGCTTTTTCAGAAGGATAAAGGAATAGCAAAATATGCAGATATGTAAAAGGGAGTGGAAGAAGATGAAAATGGCAAAAAAAGCGATATCCGTTTTGCTGACCTTATGTCTGTGCGTTGGCATGCTTCCGCCGGCCTTCGCGGCGGAAGAACAGGATGCCTCGCCGGATATCTCGCCGGAAGCGCTGCGTGTCTCGGACGCGTTTGCGGCGAAGTATCCAAACGGGCTTGTGGAGCTGGCCACGGTGAATTTTGACACAGTTGAGGGCGCAGAGGACTTCACTGTCTATTTGGTACGGCGCGGCGGCACCTCGGGGGAGGTTACGGTGGATCTTAAGGCCATTGAAACCACAGCGAAATATGGCGAAGACTTTACCATGCTTCTTCCCGATGGGACTGAGATTAAAAAAGACAACGATTCGCCGACGATGTTGGAATCGGCCGTTGAAAGCGGAGAATACAGCACGATTGCGTCGGAGAGCGAGGAAAACACACCGGCCGAAGGAGACGAACAGTCAGAAGATAACGCACAAGCAGAAAACGCACAACCTGAGGCGGATGCGCTGGCTGGCGAAAGTGCTCAAGACAATGTGTCTGATGATAGCGCGGGGGCACCGGAATACACCTCCTCTCTGCACAAGCTCAGGGACGAAGCTCTGGGCGTGACGAGCGAGGCCCCTGATACAGTGAACTCCAACACCGTTTTCGACGTGGAGGACTCGGAGCAGGCAGAGGCCAGCGCGGCACTCAACGCAGCAATGCCGGGAGCTGTCACCACGCTGACTTTTGTCGACGGAGAAAACTACAAGACGGTGAAAATACATATCTGCGACGACGACACCGTCGAGTCTTCGGAGCAATTTAACCTCGGCCTATGCAATCTGACGGGCGGGGCGATCTACGGCGACGCGGTCGGCGCGGGCTGCAACATTTCCGACAACGACGAGGGCGAGGGAGCCTTTATCAACTTTGAGCAGTCCTCATATACGGTCTATCCATCGGACGGACAGGCGGAGCTTAAGCTTTTACGCACGGGCGATACGCAGACCTATGCGACGTTCGAGGTCTCCACCCTTTCCGACACAGCCGAGGCGGGCACAGACTATGAGTCCGTCGTCACCGACGCAATCTTCATGCCGGGAGAGACAAGCAAAACGATCCTCATCCCGCTGCTGGCAAGCGGCGCGGAGAAAGAGAAAAGCTTTGAGGTGGTCGTAACGCAGGAGGACAAGACGGAGAGTATAGCCCGGGCCACCGTAACCATTGAGCCGCAGGGGGACTCGGATTTTGCAGGAGACGGGCTTATGCAGACAAGCGCTCTCTTTGCAGAATCGGAGAGCGCAAATGTCAGCCTGCTTTCAACCGGCTACAGTGACGGCAGCGTTACCATCTTCGGAGACGAATTCGCGTCGGAATACGCCTTTATTAGACGTTGGACAATTAATGGTTATGAAAATATAGATCTTTCGGGGTGGTGGACAAGCTACGGGTACAGGGGAAAAGAAATCGTGCTTAACGAAACCAGGCGTGTTGCAAATCCGGTCGCATCGTACGCCAGAATGTACAAATGGCTCGATCTGCGGGGTATCAGCTATATCACCGTTGATTGGTTCAACACCCTAAACAGCTCGGAGGATCACAGCTATCTTTATATCAACGATGCTCAGGTTTATCAGCTCGATAAAAGCTTCAGCGGTTCCACGGGGCTGAATGTGACAACATTTCCACGAACTGACGGAGTCAAGCTGGGAGCAGGTATTATACACGGCGACTACAACTCGGCTAGCTACTTTGGTGTGCAAAAACTCACCCTGCATAAGCAGGATTTCACCATAGACTCGCGGAACCCGGAGCCGCTGAGCTACACCAAATGGCAGGGGAAAACAGAGGTAGGGACCGACACATATATCCCCGGCGTTCTGGTTACAGATGCGGCGAGCACAAAACTGGGGGACAGCCTGTCATTCAGCGTCCAAATGTCCGACGAAGGAAGGGCTCGCGACGCGGAATATATCGGCTATTCAATTTACACAAAAAGCGGATGGGTAAATTTTTATGACAAGACTACGGCCTTTACCATCCCCATAACGGCGGATTTTATCGCTAATTATATCTACGGCAACGGCAGCACACCCTACGCCGAGAGTCTGATCATACGGCCCATTTTCCAGGCCAGAACCACCACCGTAAGATTTTATGACAGCGCCCAGGGCACGCTCTCCTTTGGGGATTATCAAACGGCGTTCGGCTCGACCGCCGCCACGTTTCCGACCATAGACTGGGTGAAAACGGGGGACGAGCTGTATTTTAGCCTGACGCCCGACGTGGGCTATTCCGGCAAGGGCGTTATAGTGGAGCACTACCTTACAGAGGCCGACGCGAATAGACGCGGCAGAAACGATACAGAAAATGTGAATCTTCCCTCCAACGCTGTCGTTCTTCGCAGCGGTTATAACTACATTACGCCGGTCTTTACCGAAAACAACAAATCCATGTTCATCGACTGGAAGAAGCCCTCGGCTGAATATAACGAGGAGATGGCGACAAACGTCGCTCACGGAACACTTTTACACGATCACTTCGACTATATGCCGGCTGCGGAAAAGGCCGTGCTCTATGCGGGCACAAGCGTGCCGGGGGCGGCTCTGCCCGCCGGGCAGACAGAAGACAAGCGCGAGGAAATCATTGAACAGAATTATAAAACCTACCGAACTCAGTACGCAAACCGGAGTCTCCAGAAGCTGGCCGTCGGCGAAATGGTTACGCTTTATGCCAAGCCGGACGAGGGCTACACAGTTGTCTGGATAGTGAGCAGCAATGCGGCTGTGGTGGACACGAAGAATCTCGTCAACTACATCTACCACAAGGGGCCGAGCTTCACTTTTGAAGTTACAAACGAGCTGCAAGGAGTTTATTACTATTTTGTTCCTGTAAATTCCGCGGGAGAAACGCTTCTAAGCGGAAAAGTAATAACGCTAAACGCGTCCCTCGCCAACACACATTTTACCGAGATCGACATGAAAAACCCCGCATCCTACGTCGGCGTGCCGGGCGCTACGGTAAGCGTTGCGATGACGGATCCAAAGCATTCCAGCATAAAGGTAGGCGACAAAACCTATTACACCACCGCCACTACGGACAAAGACGGCAACTACACGATCTACGCGCCCTTCGGCGTTGAGGGTTATCTCTATTCCGTCCGTGTAATTGTCGGCGGCCATGTCTATGCCAAGCCCGTCCTGCCGTCTAAGATCAATAATATTGAGCTGCCCTTCATGGACAATTTCAAGGCAAGTAATTTTACTGCGTCCAAAGTCGTGAGCGGAGGCGCGCGCCTCCCCCTGACTTCCACCTTTTTCATTCCAAAGGATGAATCAGCACCCACACCGGTAGAAATCAGCATGTCTTCCACTACGGACGACGGCCGGCTTCCAACAATGGCAAAGCTCAGAAGCTATACCGCCTCAGGCAGTCTCTTTGCAACGAGGCTTATGACGACCACAGACTGGAAGAACTGGAAGCTGACCATCCCGGATATGCGCGAATTTTTTAAGGACGGCGGCAGGATGACCCTGGAGTTTTATGATGATGCGGGTAAGGGCTACGGAGAAATCGAATCGGGTTACAGCTATACTCAGAACTTGGGAGAACACAGAGTCACACTCCCCAGCATCGGAGGGGACAGCAGTGTGGATCTTGCCATTCTAGGACTGTTGACGCCGAGCGTTGATCTTGGTACCTCTTCCGATGTGGAAGCCGAAAGCAACAACGACAAAGAGATAATCGTAGCCTTTAACGTGGGTGAAAACTTCAAAACCTATATCGAGGCCAACCTCAAAACATTTGACGACAAGACGGCCCTTGAAAAGGCCATAGCCCTGACCGGATACGCGTCGGGTGGTTACAGCAACTCCGCTAGCAAGGAGGTTGACTGGGCAAAAAACTCGTCGGCAAACTCCGGCTTTCAGAAGGCAAAGTTTGATTTCGCTTTTGATATCGGGTTTTATATCAAGCTTACCAAGCAGCCGGGCGACGGGGAAAATGTCGCTTTCAATTATGCTGTCCTCTATGCCGCGGCCAAGCTATCGGCCCAGCAGGATTTCACCACGACCATCTACGGCGTGCCGGTGTATGCACGTCTGCGTGGCGACATTACGCTAAAAACCATTCTTGTGGCCCAAGGGGATAAAGACAAACTGTATTCGTACAGCCTGTCCACGGAAAATGGCTGGCTGTTCGATCTGAGCAAGCTGAAGGACCAAGCGAGCGTCAATGATGAGGCGTTCAAAGCCATCAAGTTCGGCGGGGTTTTTGCCTTTGGGGTGACGGCGGCTATCGGCGGCGGAGTGGGCAGGCGGGGCGTCCTGTCCGCCGGCCTGGAGGGCGAAATCGATCTGGATATCGCTTATGAGCCTTGGAATGAGGGCAAGGGTACGGTGACACTGGCACTCAACGCGGACATCGACATTCTTGTGCTTCCTCTCCATTTCACCCTGACCAAGTATCCTTATAGTATCTTTGAAACCACAGACTACGAAGCGGTGTCGTGGATTTCGGATGTCGGCAACAATAGTCAGGCTTTGACGCAGGCCGCCATCGACCAGCAGATAAATCAGGCTCTAAACGAGGCGACCCTCAGCGGCAGCGAAGGCAGCTACAGCCGGGCGACCGACATGTCGCCCTGGAACGACGGCTCAAACATGGTTTCGGCCTTGTCGGACGTAGCTGACGGCAGCGTTACGAAGCTTGTGCTGCAGGGAGACATCTATAAGCATCCGCAGCCGCAGCTTCTCTCGCTCGGAAACGGGAAAAAGCTTCTGTTCTTCCTCAACGATGATTTGAGTCGGGGAGATTATGACAGGGCGGCTCTGTACTATTCTGTTTACAGTAACGGTGCGTGGAGCCAGCCGACGCTCGTACAAGACGACGGGACGCTCGACTCCTCCCCCTACGCCAAGCTCGTTGGGGGCAAGGTCCTTGTCACATGGACCAGCGCAAATAAAACCTTCGTCGATACGGCGCCCGACATGGCTGCGCTGCTTGCAAGCGGCGAGATTTACGCGCAGTTCTTTGACCTTAACGGCGCGCCGGAAGGCGAAGCGGAGCGGCTCACCTTTGACAACGCCGCCGTTGGGCACGACTACGGCGACACCGACCCGAAGATCGCTTACGACAGCGCAAGCGACAACATCATGGTTTTGTATACAAAGACGGACTACTATACTCAGAACGTCAGCTATGAAAACCCCGACGACATCGGCAATTTCCTGAACAACTCCTACAGCGCGGCTGCTTACCGTATGTATGTGAACGGAGCATGGCAGACAAGTTATTATGACGATGAAACCAGCTATCTGGCCTATGAAACCGTGCACGGAGCGGGTTCCCTACATGGTGAACGCTTTATCGACTTTGACATTGCCGGTGTGGAGCCTTCGAAAATTACCGCCATCTCACTCGGCTCCTTCGACGGTGAGGCGCAAATCATCTATTCCTACGACACGGACGGCAATCCCGCAACGGACGCGGACACTGAACTTTACATGAAGGTTTACGGCTTTAGCCAGCATATCTTCAGCCCGCCCGTTCGCCTGACCGAGGACGACGTGAAGGATTCCAATCCCCAGCAGGCACAGTACGGTGATAAGGATTATCTGTTCTGGAACCACGGCGGCTCTATCAGCTATCTGGACGTTTACAGTCTGCTTAATTACAATATCACCCGGCATGACAATGAAGACAGCGGCTATTACTACACGCTCGATAACGTGGCTGAAAGCTATCTAACCGTATGGAACGAGTCAAACGACACGGCCGGAGAGAGCTTCACGGTCACGGTCGGGGATAATGGCGGTATGTATGTGGTCTGGGAGGAGCAGGCCGGAGACGGCGAGAGCGGCGACAGCCGGGGGCGGCAGCTTTTCGCGGCGGCCTTCGACCCCGAATACTACGCCTCCGGAAGCGACACAGACGGAAATACGATTTACAGCGGCGGCTGGGGCGCGCCGCAGCAGCTCACGGACACCATCGGGGACTATAACAGCGAGCAAAGTGTCTGTGTGGGTGCGGACGGCGTCATTACCATCGCTTGCCGAAACTATGAGCGGGTTCCCGATGCCAGCACCGCGGACGATACGGAAGACACAAGAGAATCCAATCTCTCCAATCTGGTCGTCAGGACGGTCGCACCGACGTCCAGTCTCGCCGTGGAAAGCGGCGGAATCGCCGTCTATCCGGAATATCCCAAGGCAGGAGAACCATTTAACCTGACAGTGAGCGCGGAAAATACGGGGCTGCTCCCGGTACAGAGCGCGACCTTCCGGCTCGAGACTTCGACCGACGGCGGAGGAACCTGGGCAAAGCTCTGCGACGACATTGTTTTGAATTACCACATTCCCTCAGGCGAGGACATTTCCGCAACGGCGAGCCTTCAGATGCCCACGGATTATTCGGAGGCAAAGCCGTTAGAGCTTCGTATTTCAGCTTGGACGGGAAGTGATGAAACGGCGGCGTCACAGACCGAGTATACAATTTCCCCCCAGAAAAACCTTGCGTATGCCAGCCTTGCGGCGGAATTTACAGATGAAGTTACCGTCCATATCACCGGCGTGCTGCAAAACACCGGCAGCGCCGATACGAAAGAACTGAAGCTGACGCTCAGCTCCCAGGATGACGCACGGCTGGGCGAGAACGCTGAGGAGCCGATGAAACTTGGAGAATTGACCGTCGGCACAGTCAAGGCAGGAGAGGGCTACGACATTGACACGACCGTGACGGTGGACGCGTCAAAGATCGACCCCGGTTCGGATATGAACTTTATTCTGAGCGCGGAACAGCCAGACGGCGACGACTGCCGTGCCCTGATCGCGGCGGCGAAACCCATAATGGAGGCCGAGCCCACTGATATTCTGATCAACGACGGCGTGGCGCTGAGCCTGTCCAGCGGCGCAACGGCCAGTCTGGGAGCCACCATTCTTCCGCATGCCGCCGCGAACTCACATCGGCTGCGCTACACAAGCCTCACCCCGGAAATTGCGGAGGTGGATGCGTCCAGCGGACGTGTCACGGCCAAGAAAGCCGGTACGGCTCAAATTCTTGTGGAGGCGGAGACTATCGACAGAGACGCGATTTACCTAATGAGCAAAGACGGCCTGCTGTATGACGCCGAGGGCAAAGCCGTGGAGTTTGACGCGACGGGAGCGTTGGTCGGCGCGGCGGCGGACGCCGAGAGCGGCGAAGTTGCCCTGACAAAGACCGTAACGCTGACGGTAACGGCGGACGGCGAGTCTCCCGATTCGTATGACGGCGGCGCAGGCGCGGTCAAGGAAACTGAGGACGGCGTCACCTTGCAGGTGCCGGCAGACGGAACGGTTACAGGCAGTGAGGTTTCCGCGGCGCTATCTAAGCTGGAAAGCGGGGCAATCCTGACTATTATCAGCACGGGCAACTCCTTGACTTTGAGCTCAGACACGTTAAAGACCCTGAATAACGCCGGAAACGATACGGTCATTTCACTGGGAGGTGTGGAAGCGCGGCTTTCCGCCGGGGTCATGAGCAGCATTGCCGCGCAGGCGGGCTCCGGTGCGCAGTTCGCTATAGCGCAGACGGTCGGAAGCGACGGAAGGCCTGTTGTGGAGATTACCATCAAGTCGGGCGGTACTGAGCTCACAGATTTCGGCGGCGAAAGGCTGCTTATCACGATACCCTACAGCCTGCAAACCGATGAAAATCCAAACACAATTTTAATTCACTACATCGACAGTGCAGGGAACTCCACGCCGGTTACGGGCAGCCGCTACTCAGACGGGGCTGTGTCGTTTATGACGGATCACCTGTCCAAATACGCCGTCGCCAACACCGCCGTAAGCTTCTCCGACACAAACGGCTGGGCCTCAGATTATATCGCCTATCTTGCCGCAAGAGAAATCGTGAGCGGAACGGGCGACGGGAAATTTACTCCGGAAAGAGCCGTCACTCGGGCGGAATTTGTCGCCATGCTCTCTCGCCTTTCAGGCGATGCGCTGCCGAAAAACAGTTCTGTGGCCTTCAGCGACGTGGCGAAAGACGCATGGTATGCCCCGTATGTTGCGTGGGCGGCTGAAAAGAGCTATGTCAACGGAACGACTGAAACCATCTTTTCTCCGGGCGCGCAGATTACAAGAGAGCAAATGGCTACAATTATTGCGAGATTTGCCGAAGCGGAAGGGTATGCTCTGGGCGGTTCCGGTACCGCCGCAAGCTTTGCAGACGGCGATAAAATCAGCGGATATGCCAAAGACGCCGTGGACATTCTGAGCAAGGCCGGCATCCTTTCCGGGAGAAGCGGCGGCGTGTTCGCTCCGCAGGACAGCGCCACACGGGCTGAATGCTCCAAGGTACTTTCGGTGCTGCTGTATAAGCTTCTGGAGAACATGGGCGGCTGACGGAGCTGCGCTTTTTAAGACACGGGCGCCACGGATAGGTTCTTCCGTGGCGCCCACAAGAAAAAGGACTGTGAGGAGGATGAATATGAAAGTCAAGTCTCGTAAAACATGGAGTATTTTAATTGCCTCCGTGCTGATCCTTGCCGCTTTGGTTTCAGCCGCGTGGCTTCTGTTCTTCAGGGCAGCCGCGCCTCCAGGCGATTACAGCACGCTTTCCTGGACACGGGCGTTCGACAAAATGTACGCCCAACTCTCCAGCGAATATGCCTTTACCGACTGGAAGCAAATAGACTGGGACGGTCTGTACGGAGAGTATGCGCCGCAGATCAGCCAGGCTCAGGAGACAAATGACTTCAACGCCTATTATTTGGCGCTGCGCAAATTTTTGACTGAGCTTCCGGACGGCCATGTCAGCCTGACAAGCCTGAGGGAAATCGATGATCTCTACATCGGCGGCGGATTCGGCTTTTCCGCCGTGCAGCTCAGCGACGGCTCGGTCATCGCGGCCTGGGTTGACGAATCCGGGCCCGCGTACGCTTCCGGCATGCGGGCGGGCGACGTGATTACAAAGTGGAACGGAGACGGCATCGGCGACGCGCTTGTCCGCGTTTTTACCGGCTTTGGCGGCGCCTCCGCCACAACGGAGAATCTAACGCTCAAGCAGGTTCAGTATCTGACCCGCGCGCCGGTCGGCACGGAAGTTGAAATTACGTTTCTGCACGATGTGGATACCTCGCCCCGGACCGTAGCGCTAACGGCCTATGACGACGGCCGCCATTCCCTCGAAAAAAGCTATCCCGGCGCGGTCCTTTCGGACAAAATCCGATCCATGTATCTCGGTATCGACGACCCCAATCCGGTTCCGAAGGCCATGGCAGAAAGTAAAGAACTGGACGGCGGCATCTTTTATATCAAAATCTGGGGAGAACTGGACGCCGATCTGCGGGATACCGGTACTGCTCCCTCAACGCTGGATTTGTTCCGGCAGGCTATTGATGAGGCGAATGAAAAGGGCGCTAAGGCAATCATTCTGGATATCCGCAACAATCTTGGGGGCCTTGACGACATGAGCGCCGCCGTTTTGGGGAGCTTTTACACGGAAAAGACTTTATATGAATACCAGAACGTATATGACAGATCCACCGGGAAGCGCGCGCTTCAGCAGGTAAACGGCGAAGATGCGCTGTACATTGAGCCGACCGAGGAGTACTTCGGCGGCACGGTTATCTGTCTGATCAATCAGAAATGCGTCAGCAGCGGCGAGGGAATCGCCATGGGAATTCAAAAGCTTCCGAACGGTGAGACACTGGGCCTTTACGGCACAAGCGGTTCCTTCGGGCTGGTCGGCGCGGAGATTGCCATGCCCGGCGGGCTGACCGTGCACTACCCCTCCGGCCAGTCTCTGGACGCGGATCATCAAATCCAAATCGACAGCACAGGCGGCATCGGCGGAGTCAGCCCATCCGTCCGTATTCCTATGACAAAAGAAAATGCGATAAGGCTTGCTGCGGGGGAGGATGTTGAATTGGAGGCTGCGATAAAAATCATTGCCGAGGGCAAGCTTGCGTCATAAACATGTTGCTCTGTGTTCAGTCGGGCACATGAGCGCAATATCAGCAGCATGCAAGGCCTGTGTTCAGCAGCACATAACAGAGGCAGGCGTACCGAGAAAAGAGAGGTACCTGCTGGACGAATATATTTTCCTGCTGATAGCGGGGGCCGACGCAAATCCAGTCTGCGGCAGAGGACAGCTTTGCCACTTCGGCAGAGCTCCCTCCTGCACTGAAGTGGCTGCCATGCCGGAGCGATTTGTGGAAACGGTGATGAGCTGACCACTGCGGTATATCGGCTGACATAACAGGAAGAGGCCGCGAATACAATCGTAATTCGCGGTCTCTTCCTATTCTCTTGTTGCCATATTCATATTCATTTGCTCTATATTATTTATTAATGGGCAAGTGCATCTTTGATAGCGTCTACTTGAACAGGTGTGGGATGTTTTCTTGGATTTTTTAATGTTTCAACCGCATTGGGAGCATCGTACATTGGCAAATCTAAACTACGTTTCACCTCGGCAATATATGCCGTATGGACGTTGAAGTCGTATTTTTCAACGATATGTTCTTTAATCATTTTATAAGTAGTTCGTGGTTTTGGCTTGTATGCGTCTGCCCTTTCAGCTATATTATTAAGGGTAAGCCTATTGTCAACCTTACCCAATGGTATCATTCCATCCCCATTGCCAAAGTCTATAGTTATGTTAAGTTGTCACAGTTTTCTATGATTGCTAAGTTTTTGTGAGAGAAAAGGTCAATCCCGCTAATTTATCAGATTCTTAAGCCTTGGTGAATTAGCGGGGGTTTTTGCTGGGAAATACTACCGATTGGGGTCACTACCTACTGTGTGGCGCTCTGTTTATCGGTTCATTTCAAAATCATGTTTCCGCTTATGTGCCTTTTCCTGCCGCTGCGGGTGCTGGCGTTCGTATTCCCGATTCATGGCCTGCACGGTAATCTCTCCCGGTTTTTCTTTGATGATGGTATCGGCCTTGTCTTCAGCACTGGTCAAGGCATGGTAATCATAATCTGCCGAAAACCTCTCGCAGCCGTACTTCATATTCTGTTCCTCCAAAAGTCAAAATGTTTGGCTTTGTTCCTGGGATTGCTGTTCATGTTTATAGCGGGCTATTAATTCTTCCCGCAGGGATTCTGGGATGGAGTTAATAAAATTCTGGTATTCCCGCAGCTCATAAATCAGAGACTGGCCCTCCTGCCGTTCCTTCTGGAGCGCCCACTGCGCTCGCTCCGTCTCAAGGCGATACACAGATTCATTCTCCCTGAAAATTTTAAGCTGGTCATTGTAGGGCTTCAGCTTTGACTCAAAGGCGTTGATCCGAGGATACCAGTCCATCAGCAGCTTCAGCACTTTTTCTTTCTGCTTACCGGCATTGAATGTGCCGACGTTCTCGATCTCGGAACGGATCGCTGTCATCTCGTCGGTCAGGCGGTGCGCCTGCTTATAAAGCCAAGTCGGAATATGCTTCCGCTTGGTAGCAGCGGCGGCTTGACCACGCTCCAGCTCTGGAAACTCTGCCGACATGTGATCGTGAAATTTATCCTGCCACTCCACCAGCTTTTCACGTCCGCCCATAACCTCCTTGGCCGAAAGGCGCTTGTCCTTTGTCAGCGGCACAAAGCAGACGTGCATGTGCGGGTTGTGCTCGTCCATGTGGACGACGGCGGAGAAGATATTCTCCTCACCCACCTCGCGTTTGAGAAACGCAAGCGCGTGCTCAAAATAAAACCGCACCCGATCCTCCGGCAGCCCGGCGAGGAACTCCGGTGTCGCGGTGATGATAGTGTCGATGAACTTTACGCTGTCCTTCCGCACCTTCAATTTCGGATTTTCTTTCTGCGCTTTTTCAATGCGGGTTTGAGTCTCTCCGTAATATTGAAGCTGCGGCTGTACGAGATGATAGTTGAGATGGAACGCTCCCTATCAATGTCGGGGTTGCTGCCGTAGCGTTCCTTTGTACGTTCATGGTGCTTTTCGATGGCGGTCGCGGGGCCACCCTTTCGCTTTTCAAATCGCATAATCGCGTAGGGCATAAATCAGAACTCCTTTCCGTTCAACGATGCTGAGATGTAATCGTCAGCTTTTTTTCATATACCGCCCGCCAATATGAAAACGCGCCCGCACCGCCTGCCTTGCGGGGCCGACTGCGCGAACACGTTTTCCCGCCCGACAAGAAAGTCCGGCCCCTCAAAGGCGGGCCGGACTTTCTTGTCGGGCGTTTGGCTGGCGGTATAACGCACTATACCTTGCCGTTGGCAAGGTGTGCGGCCGGGGACACCCCGGCACCCCGTTCACAGCTTCGCTTTGACTTCAAAAAGGCGCTGACCGCGCCTTTTTGAAGCCTTCGCTTCGCCGCCGTTTTTGCCGCCGATCCGCATTGCGATACTCACTCATGGCGGCAAAAACCACGCGCACGGCGCGGGACGCAGGACGATAGACGAGGGGCTTGGCGGGATACGCAGCATATCTCACGCTCTTCTTGACGGCGTAAAAAGAGACTGCATCCAAACAAAAAGTTCAGACACAGTCTCTGTTTTATGCAGCCTAAATTCAACGTATCAATTTTGGATTGTATTCTGGGATGAAAAATGCGCAGGTGCTAAGCACGGCAACTCGCCTGTCGCTCTGAATACAATTTAGCTGTGCGGCAAGCATCTCGACTTGCGCTGGAAGTAGATTATCTCCCGGATCGTTTCCGACAAGCCACCACGCCTTGCTCATGTTTTGCCCGATAACAATATTGCATTCTTCTTTTGTTGTGGCAAATTTACGATAATCGCGATTCCGGTTCTCACGATTTACACGGGCCTTGTATTCTCCCGCAATCAGCTCATCAAGAGTCGCATAGTAAGAATCAAAGTTTGGATCTGGAATAGACGCCATGTGATAGAACGCCTCCACCATCGGGTAATTGATGTACAGCTTTCCCATATCAGACGATTCCACAAAGTACTTTGCCATGCGGCTGATCTTCTCCAGCGTAAAACCGGGATCGTGCGGATCAAGATCAAAGATTAGAAGGATATCAGAGTAGAGTTCGTCAAACAGCGCCTTTTTCCCCGGATCAGGTTCCCGCGATTTCAGCAGCTGGAGCAAGTCCATATCAGCGGGATCGTTGTCCTCAAACATCTCACTATAAAGCGTGTAGATATTCGTGCAGTAGGAAACAATCTCATACTTAATATCAATCTGATAAACAGACAGTAGCCGCTCCATCAAAGCGACGTCTGTCTTTGCTCCCTCGACCAGCACGAGAATTTTCCGTTTCTCCTCAGCCATTGAATTCACCGCTCATATAGAGCTTCTCCAGATTGTGTCCCTCCCGAAGCTCCCGATCGGTGGCATTGGAAAATGACGTAAGCTCTTCTCCCGTCAGAATGAAGTAGCAGTCCGGACGCATGATGCGGTTGGAGAGCAGGTTCGTATTATGGGAAGTGAGGATGGTCTGGAATCCGGACATATGCTCCAGAAGCTCAACAAGCGTTTCCGCCAGCTCATAATGATAGAACGCGTCAAACTCATCAATGAACATCAGAGAAACGTCGGCAGAGGTCTTGTACCAATAGAAAAATGTGTAAAGTGCTTTCGTACCGCTGGAAGCAACCTTGAAAAATGGCAGCGGTTTTCTGGTATCAAAGTACAGGCGCTTGGTTCCGTCAGCATCTTTCTTCGCAACCAGATTTTCTTTAATCCCCGCCTTGTGCAGGAAAGACTCTAACTCCTTAAGCATATTCCCTTCGAAAATGAAATCATAATAGTCCTTGCTGTCTGCCTTGTAACCAATATAACGGTTTTCATCCAGGCTACGGAACCAGAGCATGTGGGACACAAAACGCTGCATCCGATAAAGCGGATGATCGTCCGGGAGCGCCGAATTGTTGATGGCATATTTCAGTATGGAGTCGCTGCCACGGAAGGAGAGATTCAGCGTCGTGGTCAATGCCTCAAGGCCGGTCAGATCGCCGCGATTGTCCTCGTAGTCGTAAGTGAACAGACGCTTGCCGTCAATTGCAACGGATTCGTAAACAAGAGTCTGCTTGTCATTTTTGCGGTAGCGGTAATCCACCTCACCGCTGTCGAACGTGAATACATAATGAAACTCCGCGTATCCGGCTTTGTTGTTGACGTTCAGATAATAGTCATATAAGCCCGGCGTCACATTGTTTGTCGTCAGGTGCGAGACGATATCAAAAAGAGCCAAACCCAAGTTGGACTTGCCAACAGAGTTTTTGCCGTAAACGATGAGCTTGCTGAGCAAGCCATTGGTGACACAGGAATTATTGAATTTATAATCACGGACGTCGGAGAAATCCAACTGAATGGTATTCTCAAAATTTTTAAAACCCGTGACCTCAAACAGCTTTAACATGGTGCCCACCTACTTTCACCATTATTATACCCACGGTAAAGCATCAAGTCAACAAATGCCGTAATAAAGTTACGGATAACCCGGAATTATTTTTCGACATTTCTCAACGCAAAATCCTGTTTATGAACCTTATGTCAAACCGCTCAAATGCTTCACATAGGAGGCCAATTTTGGTATACTGAGTTATAACTTTGCAGGAGTAGCAGGAGAGGGTGAGCATGATTGAAACAAAATTATATTAGCAGTGTGCGGCTTAATTCTCCGGTTGATGAGTGTTCATACCTGTCCCGCCTGCCAGTGGTACGGCATCTTTCCAGACAGGGAGAGCTGCACTTTTCCAAGGCAGTAACCTTTTTCGTAGGCGAAAACGGTTCCGGCAAATCAACCTTGCTGGAAGCCATTGCTGTAGCATATGGTTTTAATGCGGAGGGCGGCACGCGCAATTTCAGCTTCTCCACCAGCGCGACTCACTCTGATTTATATCGCCATCTGACCCTTTCGCGCAGCGCCTACCCCAAGGATGGCTTCTTTTTGAGGGCCGAGAGCTTTTATAATGCAGCAAGTTATCTGGATGAGGTTTTTGAAACGGAGTTTCAAAATCATATCCGGACAGGCTATGGTGACCGGTCACTGCATGAGCAGTCCCATGGAGAAAGCTTTCTTTCTCTGGTAGAAAACCGTTTTGTGGGAGATGGCCTGTATCTGCTGGACGAGCCAGAGGCGGCGCTTTCTCCCAGTCGGCTGATGACTTTGCTGGCGCATATCCATGCGCTGGTAGGAAATCACTCGCAGTTTATTATCGCAACACACTCGCCCATTTTAATGGCCTATCCCGGCGCGGAGGTATACCAACTGTCGGAGGATTCAATTTCTTCTATGGACTATCGGGAAACCGAACATTATCAGCTAACCCGCCGCTTCCTTGAGAATCCCGAGAAGATGCTGCATTATTTATTGGATAAATGAGGAGGGGCTTGCCATGCATTATCAGGACGTCAGGGGGCTTCTCTCCGCCAAAAACGGCATGAACCTCTATCGCGGCTGTACCCACGGCTGCATTTACTGTGATTCTCGCAGTAAATGCTACCAGATGAATCACGACTTCGAAGATGTGGAAGTCAAGCGCAATGCACCAGAGTTGCTGGAGAATGCTCTGCATCGCAAGCGCAGCCGTTGTATGATCGGAACCGGCTCCATGTGCGACCCGTATCTGCCGCTCGAGAAGCGTGAGCGTCTTACCAGACGGTGTCTGGAAATCATTGACCGACGCGGTTTTGGCTTTTCGGTCATCACCAAATCGGATTTGATTTTGCGGGATTTGGATTTGCTGAATCGTATCAACAAAAAAAGCAAGTGCGTGGTGCAGATGACTTTAACAACTTTTGACGAAAACCTCTGCCGCGTCCTTGAGCCAAACGTCTGTACCACCGCAAGAAGGGCGGAGGTTTTAAACATTCTGCGGGATGAGGGAATCCCTACGGTGGTATGGCTTTCTCCGATTCTCCCATTTATTAACGATACCGAGGAAAACTTGCGCGGACTTCTGGACATGTGCCGGGAGGCAAATGTGAAGGGCATCATCTGCTTTGATATGGGCGTAACACTGCGGGAAGGCGACCGAGAGTATTTTTATCAAAAATTGGACGAGCATTTTCCCGGAATGAAGGAACGCTACATCCGGACGTTTGGTAACAGCTATTCATGTGCAAGCCCCAATCACGCGGCCTTGATGAAGATATTCCGTGAGGAATGTTCACAGTACGACATTCTGTATACCCCTGATTCTGTGTTTGCGTACCTGAATGCCTTTGAGGGCAAGCAGACAGGTGAACAGATGTCACTGTTTTAAGGTGCATTGCTCAAATCTGCGGCAACGGCAAGTGTCGGTATTTAATCGTCAACACTGTGAGCGCTCACAGTCTGCTCACACTTTTCCTGAAAACCTGCAAAGCAGCCGGTTTTTTCAGAAGCCCTGAAGCCATCGGCTTTGTGCCGTCAAACCCGCATAAAATCAGGATTTTTCGGCGTTTCCAAGCGCTCACAAAAGCCATTGTGGGACACCCAGGGAAAGTCATTTCTAACGACTCGAAATGCGGTTGTCCGCAAGGGCACGTGTGTTCGAATCTCACCGCTTCCGCCAATCTTAAAGCCTGCAAAGCATTGATTTTGCAGGCTTTTTGCTGCAAAAAAACACTCGGAAAAAATATGAGATTCAGGCTCGTTTTCCGCACTTTCACCGCTCGTTACATCATCCCGTCCAGATGCACACCTGCCATCAGCGCTTCCGCGCTGGATATCTTTGAAGTAATGAGCTGCAGCTTCGTTGCCAATAAGTGTCCCTCCTTATCCATTTTATATAGATAAAGGCCACGGATTACTAAGTCAGTAAATCCGTGACCTTTGTTTCTGTGTTGATGTTTATGCCGGAATAATTAAAATGCTTGTTGAGTTTCGAGTTGTTCGTTTACAGCTTTCTTTCTACCCAGTCGAATATGTAGGCCGAGGCAAGCTCGAGGTTACCGATCTGGCAATGGTGCGAGGCGCTCTCTTCGCGGGTGAATATCCGTCCTTCCACAGATTTTGCAGCCGTCAGCGCCCGCTTTTGCTCGTCAAAATAGATCGTGTAGATATCGTCCGCGCCGGCGAGCAGAAGCACATCCTGAGTTATTTTTTTGGAAATCTCCCTGGTGTTGTATGCCTTGATGCAGTTTAAATACTGCGGCAGATTTGAAACTCCGTAGACATAGCACCCCTGCCGGAGCAGCCAATTGCCGAAGAAGTTCTTGTTAAGTTTCTTTTCCAGCACCGGCCATAAAAAGCTCTTTTCATTCTTAAGCAGACCATTCATAAGAAAACGCATAGGTGCGGGGCTCTTCGCCATGAGCGAGCCGAAAAAATCATAAATGATGTCGTAAAGCACGACGCGCTTTATCCTCGGTTCAAAAGCGGCGGCTCTGGCAGCCAGATACCCGCCGAGTGAGACGCCGATGAGCGTCACATCGCCCAGCCCGAAATAATCAAGAACGGGTGAGGTGCATTTCTCCCAGTCGGGGGTCATCTTCATGCCGCAGCGGTTTAATACCTCGCCCTGGCCGAAGCCCTCGAACAGATAAACGTTGTAGTTTTCCTCATAGACACGAAGCAAAAACGGCACGAATTCCTGAACAAACGAGTCATAGCCGCCGTGGATCACAATCGTTCCTTTTGCGCCCTGCTCATGTACCTTGTAGAGTACGGGCAGATAGCCGTCTCGAAACGGAATCCGGACGTACTCGATCTCCTCGTTTTTATAGGCCTCGTCGTAGGCGGCCATGCACTTTGCATACAGGCTGAGTTTTAAAGGCTCTCCGTTTTCATCCGTGGTGTCGCCGAGCGTAAAAAACTGCGCGGCGCGCAGATAGGTCGCGCACGCAACCAGATCGCCCTTTTCCTTGGCCTGCTCGGCGAGAAGGCAGAACTCATTTGTCCAGTCGTCAAAATTCTTTATCTTTTTACCCGCGGCCATAAGCTCGTCGTAACCGATGCAGCCGAACGAATACCATCGGTTCATCTGAAAGTTAATGGCATCGTTTTCATGGAAGTTGTGATAGCCTACCGGAAATTTTGTCATTTCAATTCCTCCTCCTCTATTCCGAGCGTCCGCGCAATCAACGCGGTGACAGCTTTGCGCTTTTCCTCAAATTCGTCTCTCGTCATCTCAATCATCGGCTTTTGGTGCAGGATTCCCGAGACGCCGCCCAGCAGGAAGGATGCCAGATCCCGCGCGCTCAGGTTCAGCGGATTTGACGCTTTCCCTGTATCGATTCCAGTGGCAATAAGGGTTTCATAAGTGGGAAGCATGGCAAGCAGGGTTCGCTGGTGCAGGGCGGAAGCAGTGCTCCAGTGGAGATTCTGTCCGCCGAGCCTGTTGTAGCTCATAATCGCGTGTCCGGCAAGGTCCATAAAGCAGCGGTACTGTTCCGAAATTCCCGAATTCGTATTTGCCGCGGCATTGATTTGCCCGACATACTGCTTCAGATACAGCTCCACCGCCGCTTCGAATACTTCATCCTTGGACTTGAAATAGTGGTAGAACATTCCGACCTCTCCGCCCACCGCATCCAGGATGCTCCGGACGGAGGTCTGTTCATAGCCGTTCTCCATAAACAGCTTCAATGCGGCGGCTACAAGTTCGTCCTTCTTCCCGCCCTCAAGTACAGGTTTTCGCGCCATAGCACAAGCCTCCCGGCAATGCGAATAAACAGAATATCGTTCTCTTAATTCGGATTATACTTTTACAAGCCGGATATGTCAACAGAAAATAAATATAAAAAAGCACTTGACTCTGCCCTTACTGGAACGCTTATACTCATATCAGAACATGTTCTTAACCCAATTGGACGGTGGCATTCAGAGTAATTCTCTGAATTTGCTTCGCGGATGTTCCCATCGCCTCGCCGCTTACGCGGCAACCGGCGAGGGATAACAAAAAAGCTCTTGTCATTCCTTGCTTTGCGTGATAAGAGCCGTATAACAACATTTTGCCGACGCAAAGCGGCGGAATGGAGCTTTTTATGCTAACCATCGGAGAATTCTCCCGCATCAGCAGAGTGTCCGCAAAGACACTGCGCTACTACGATCAGATAGGCCTTTTGAAGCCGGGGTATGTAAGCCGGGAGTCCGGTTACCGGTATTACGAGGTTTCCCAGCTTCGCGACATGCTGCTGATCTCCCGGCTTAAGCAGTATCAGTTTTCGCTGCCCGAGATAGCCGCGGTCATTGCAAAGAAGGACAATGGCTACCTGTCCGCGCTGATACAGGCAAAAAAGGATGAACTGTCCTCCCAGATTTCCGATCAGCAGCGCACCCTGCTTCAAATGGAGCAGGACATTGAAAAAATTGAAAGGTGTGAGAACATCATGCAATCGAATTATTTGATAAAAACCATAGCGTTCGAGCCCAGAAATATCTATTCGATCAGGCAGAAAATGAGTCTGAAGGAGTTTGATGAAGTATTCGGCAAGCTGTTTGCCGGATTGGGAAAAGCACGCTTAAAGCCTGCCGGGCCTTGCCTGTCAGTCTATTATGACGAGGAATTCAACCATGAATGCACGGATATCGAAGTCGGCGTAGTCGTGTCGGAGAAGAGCGGAGAAAATATCCGCAGACTTGATCCCGGTCTCTGCTGCTTTGCCACCCATATCGGTCCCTACGACGATTTCACCCCCTGCTACACGGCGCTGGCGGAGTGGATCGAGCGCGAGGGCTACACCATATCCGGGCCTCCTATCGAGCTTTACGTCAAGGGCTGCGAGGACAATGTACAGCCAAGCGAGTATGTGACGGAAATCTATTTCCCGATAAAAAAGTAATCATAATTGTTTAGAAAAGGCTGGGCAACTTTGCGGGTTGCTCAGCTTTTTTGCTGCTTAGCATCTTGTGTTTAGATGGAATTCAGAATCCTCACCACACTGCTTAAAAAAGACAGCGGAACCGCTACAGTAAACGGATTTGATGTTGAATCAAATCCCGACAATGTGCGGCAGTCGATCAATCTGACCGGGCAGTTCGCTGCCGTGGACGAAATTCTGACCGGCCGGGAGAATTTGATTATGATCGCCAAGCTGCGGCACCTTAATAATCCGCGTCAGGTTGCGGACGAATTGCTGAACCGCTTCGGTCTGACCGAAGCCGCCGACCGTAAGGTGTCCGGTTATTCGGGCGGTATGCGCCGCAGGCTCGACATTGCCATGAGCCTCGTGGGAAAACCGCAGCTTATCTTTCTCGACGAGCCGACGACCGGGCTTGACCCCGAAGGACGCAACGAGGTTTGGAAGACAGTCAAAGAGCTTGCCGAGGGCGGCACAACGGTGTTCCTGACCACGCAGTATTTAGAGGAAGCCGAGCAGCTTGCCGACCAAATCGCCATTCTGCATAAAGGCGGGATTATCGTAAGCGGCACGCTCGCGGAGCTGAAAACACTGTTTCCGCCCGCGAAGGTGGAGTATGTTGAAAAACAGCCGAGTTTGGAGGATATATTCCTCGCAATCGTCGGGAAAAAGGAGGATGAATAAATGGAGGCGATAAAGAAGCACTTTTTCAGCGATATGAGCGTGATGCTCTCTCGCTCGATGCGCCATGTTTTCCGCAGTATGGATACCATCATCAAGGTTGCCATCATGCCCATTGCATTTATGCTGCTGTTCGTCTATGTGTTCGGCGGTGCGATCCAAACCGGCACGGAGAACTATGTGAATTACCAGCTGCCCGGCATCCTGCTGATTGCGATTGCAAGCGGAATATCCTATACGGCCTACCGCCTGTTTTTGGATATGCAAAGCGGTATATTCGAGCGGTTCCACTCCATGCCGATTGCCCGATCTACCGTACTGTGGGGGCATGTGCTGACATCCTTGGTATCCAACGCCATTTCAATTGTCGTCATCATTCTCGCGGCGCTCGTGATCGGCTTTCGCTCGTCGGCGGGGGTGCTGTCATGGCTCGCCGTGGCCGGTATACTTACGCTGTTTACGCTGGCCCTGACCTGGGTTGCGGTGATTGCCGGGTTGTCCGCAAAATCGATGGACGGTGCGATTGCCTTCTCCTTTCCGCTGATCTTTCTGCCGTTCATCAGCTCTGCTTTTGTGCCGACTGAGTCAATGCCGTCGGTCGTCCGCGCCTTTGCCGAAAACCAGCCGGTGACTTCAATCGTGGACGCCATCCGCGCGCTAATGTCAGGTCAGCCGGTGGGCAATGATATATGGGTCGCGCTTGCATGGTGCCTAGGTATTCTTGTTGTTGCGTATATTTTCGCAATGATGGCTTATAAACGTAAAGTAGCGTGAGGCAGCGATGTGATATTCAGGGACAGCGAATAGATACCGCCCGTCAAACTCCACATGGTAATCCATCCCCGCTTTCACGGTTTTCCACTCGGCATACTCGAAGCGTGAAGCGGGAAGGGGCCGCAGTGCGTCCTTTTCAGTCTCCAGGAACACGGACAATCTGCTGCCCGGCAGCTTCTGAAACGGCTCCCGGTTCAGCCTGTCCAGCTCCTCCAATGTCGCCTCGCACAGCTCCAAGAAACTGGCGATTCATAACTTGGCGATGATACGGCGCTCCGCAATCTGCACGCCGTTTTCCGCGTGAGGCTTGTCTTTTGGCTTGCGGGGCCGTGTCGGGATACGACACCGTAGTGCCGGGACATTTCCCCATATGTGCGGTTAATGTCGGGGTCATAATAATCCGCTTTCTGTACGGCCGTTTTGCAGTTGTCCGGCACCAGAATCCTCGGAACGCCGCCGAAGTACGTAAAAGCGTTCACATGGGCGGTGATCCAGGAATGGCTTTCCATGTCACGGAACGGCTCCACATACAGGCACGCGCTGGCCGGCAGGGCTGCCACGAAGAAGTACGCTTTCTGTCCCTCTCCGTATGGCAGCGTCAGTCCGGCCCAGTCCGTTTCCAGCCGTTCACCGGCTTTGTATTGCTTACGCATGTAGACGTCGTTCTGCTTCCGGAAATCCCTGTACCACTGGCAGAACTGTGTATACATGAGCCCGTCCGGGTGGGTTGTCTTGTATTCCTCCCAAAGCAGTGTCAGCGTCACGCCCTTGCGCTGCATTTCACGGTGAATATTCTCCAGATCCGGCTCGGAATGTTTTTCTTCGCCGGTCCCGTCCTTTGGCGGATACAGGGCCGAGCCCAACTGCTTTGCCGTCATCTCGACCGGATACGTGATGCCAGTCGCTTTCGCTTTCGACAGGATTCCGGATACGGTCCCTAACGAGCAGCCCGTTGCCGCAGCGATTTTACGCTGGCTCAGCCCGAGCTCATCATGTAGTCTGAGTATCTCTTTTGCTTTTTCCACGTCGGTCCTCCGCATTACCATGCCTCCCGCTATTTTCTTCTATAACGGGAGTGTAGTTCTTTGTGTTTCCCACGGCAAGCGTTCCGGCATGGTGTTCAAGTCCGCCGTTTCATGTTCAAGTGTTTCCGTTTTGGTGTTCAAATCCTCCGGATTCGGTGTTCAAGTGTTGCCAAAATATGCGAAATTGTTTGCCGCCGTAGTGAGGATGCAGTAATACTCTTTTCCGGTCTGTTCGTCGTAGAGTCCAGCCATGTAGAGCGCTTGCTCCTCTGAAAGCCGGAATTACTTTCTGCTATCCCACACAAAGAAACCATTGGAGGGTATCATGCAGCGCTGTAGTTGCAGGTTGGTCCGGAACAGGGCCTTTTCCTCCGCTGACTCCACCCTGGCATTGATAATGGGCTTCCGTTGAGTGGTAAGCCGCAGGTAAGCAGCTGCGCCATCCCAGCTCCATGATCCGGACGCAGCATCAGTGCCTAGTCCGCGGAATAGCTATCGCCTGCCTTAGGGAACCACTGATTAACAGCCAGTCTTTATAGCGCATGACGTATTGTGGCATTAAAATATCCAGAAACGTCAGCTATGACTGCCGTTTAAAATGTTTTAAGCTTCCATTTCTCCCATTTCCTCTCAAAAGGGCGCAATAACCCCTATCCCCGCCGCAGGCGTCGCCCGGCTCGGGCCAAAACCAGCAGGTTCGCGCTGGCACAAAGAATGTGCAGCCTATTTAAATTCTTGGATAACCCTCGATAGACGGCCTTCGAATAGCCAAACAGATTTTTAATGATGTGGAAAAGATGCTCCACTTTGCAGCGAGTCGAGGATTTGCGGTTTTCGATATAGTGATTCCAGTCAATGGCGTTGTCCGAAACCTTCGGGAGCGTTCCAGGCCGGCGGTTGATGCGGTATTCAATGGCGAACAGGTGCTCGTCGCTCTGAATTTCCTCTCGCTTTTCAATGCCAAGATACCCCGAATCGCCGTAGACGACCTCATCATCCTCACGGATCAGATCCGCTGCAACGTTAATGTCATGCACATTTGCAGCAGTCACTTCGATGGTGTGGACAAGTCCGCTGCCCGCATCCACTCCAGCGTGACATTTCATGCCGAATCGCCATTCGTTGCCCTTTTTCGTTTGGTGCATTTCGGGGTCACGCGATTTCTGCGCATTCTTCGTGGAACTGGGCGCGTTGATGATGGTCGCGTCCACAATCGTTCCACCCCGCATCAGATAGCCGCTCTGTTCAATGACATAGTTGATGGCCCGGAACAGCTGCGCTCCGAGTTTCGATTCTTCCATCATGTGCCGGAAGTGCAGCAGTGTTGTGGCGTCGGGCACCTGCTCCTCCAGAAAGTTGATACCCATGAATTTGCGAAAGGCATAGCTGTCATTGATGGAGTCTTCAACGCCCTCATCCGACAGCGTGAACCAGCATTGCAGCAGATACATCCGCAGCATTTTTTCAACTCCCTTCGGCGGACGGCCGCGCTTGCTGCTGAAATAATGCGGCTTGATGAGGTCGACCCATTCGTCCCATGGGACAATTTCATCCATGATATCCAGAAATTCTTCCCGTTTCGTCGTTCGTTTCCGAAGGCTGTATTCCATATCGCTGAAGCTCTGCTGACTCATTTCGCCACCGCCTGTGTCTTTTCTTCTATTTTATCATATTTTCGTGCCATTGTTTAATTAAATCAGCGGTTCCTTAGCTTTTGGACCACAGCGTTTCCTGAACTTTTTGGATAATCTGCTGCATTTCAGTGCACTGTCCCGCTGTGAATGGATAGCGTCCATACATACTTTGCCCATCCCCGATCTGTTTCACCTACCCTAACCACAGGATATAGTACGGCTAATTTGCCGAAAGCTCTGCCACCATTTCGGTACATACAACAATTTCGGTGAGTTGGAAAGTTAACTTCAACCCATATGACAGGAGTTACTTTTTCGAACTGAAAACGGAAGTCATTTCTGATGGCTCCAGCCCTACGTGGCGCTGCGCTGACCATCAACGAGTACGCCATCCCTGCCCTGCAGTGGGCCTGCGGTTCGAATATTATGCAGGGCAGTAGCAACAATCTCATGCCATTCGGCAATGCTACCTGCGCACAAGTTGCAACGATTTTCCAGCGCTTCTGCCAGAACGAGCCAAATAAGCGGGGGATGCGAACAAAAATCTGGACTTTGAAAGTTTACATCCTAAAAAACACCTTTGAAGTAAAACGAGGGCTCCGACATTATAATCGGAACCCTCGTTAAATTCTGGCTATCATCCAGACCACCCGAATGGTTCGTGTGTTCCATTGCGCACATACAAAGAGTCTTCCTTTATTGCATAAGTTTTGCAACAAAGTTAGAATACACAAAACGGTTCCTATCTTTTTTGTGATATGCTGTAATCGGGGCCTCAAAGCCCCCATTACAGCTAAAATGTTGCTGCTTCTTTTTTCAGAGTACACCCTTTCGGGGGCTTGTTTTATGTCATCATTCTCCGCGTGTATTTATCAATTCCGCCTTTTGTAGGAGACGGAGGATTACTGTGGCGGTCTCCGCACGGGTGATATGCTTCTCAGGGTTCAGCATACCGTTGCTGCCCACAATCAGGCCGCTGCCCACATTGAAGCGCGCCGCGTCCAAAGCCCAGGAAGCCACCTTATCGGCATCGGCGAAGCTGTCCAAGCCGCTGCTCGTTCCCGCAAGCCCGATCACCTGTGCGGAGCGCTGGATCAGAGCCATGGCCTCCTCACGGGTGATGTTGGCGTCGGGATCAAAGATGCCGTTCTCGCGGCCCTGAATAATACCATAAGCATAGGCAGTGTTCACCGCGCCGCTGTACCATGCGGTTGTATCAATGTCGGTAAAGACCGTACCTTCGGTTCCCGGTAAACCAAGCGCTCGAACGACGATGGCTGCGAACTCGGCACGGGTAATGCTCCGTTCGCCGGCAAACAAGCCATTGCCGACGCCACTTATGATCATGCGGCTTCCCATCTCATTTACAGACGCTTCATACCATTTGCCATCGGCGTCAGTAAAAGATTTCTCATTGGACACCATCGCATAAATCGAGTTCGTCAACGAATGAATATCCGCGTACCATTGGCCGTCTTGCTGATAAATAGAGGTCGGGACATGTCTGAGCGTGTTGTTTTCCACCACCACGGCCGTGGTAATTTGCTGCGCCTGCTCGGAGGTAATCGCAATGGTCCGCGTCGTATAGCCGCTGAAGCGTGGCACCTCATACGTCTTGCCGTTGAAAGACGCCTGTACAGCAAGCTGTAACGGGCTGCCGATCAACTGCGCGCCGTTTGCTTCAACTGTTTTTTTGACGGTCGCGACATCGGCGTCATCCATAGAGGTTACTAAAACAGAGACTGTGATTTTGGTCAAATCCGTCGTACCGAGCTCCGCTGCGATAGCATTCACATTGAGGCAGTTGGCCGGGATCTGGAACATTGAGCCGCCGGTCTGAACGGAAAGGGTCAGATCCTTGGATGCCATATCCTTCAGATTCTGCAAGGTCAAACGCGCCGACGCGACGGAGGTCGTTCCCGAAATGATCACCTCTACCTTGGAGCCCTTTTCAGCGCCGGATATTTTATCGGCAAGCTGCTTACTATCCACGGTCACGATGGTGTCGGTGTCGGTAGCTGTCTGGGTGCCGATGTCATACTTTTTGCCGTCGACAATGACACTGACGGACGTGCCTCCGCCACCGCCACCGCCGAGAACTGAATCAGAGGGCTTCGTTCCGCCACTGCCGTTTGTTTTTGTGCCGGAAAATGTATTGGTGCCGCCGGTTGTAACAGCCGTGCCGCCCGCGCCCGCGCTTCCGCCGGCAGTCGTGGAGTTGCCGCCTGTGCCGCCGCTGGCCGAACCTGTTCCGGATGCGGTACCGCTTCCCGATGAAAGACCTGCGCCGCCTGTGCCGCCCGTACCTGCGGACGAGCCACCGCTGCCGCCTTTTGAAGTGCCGTTATCTGTGATATCGCCGCTGACGCTCTGGGTGCCGGCTCCGCCGGTTCCACCGGCAGTGGTTCCGCTGCCGCCCGCGCCGCCTTTGGCGGTTGCGCCGTGTTCAATCGTGATAGTACCTGAACCGCTGGATGCGCCGCTTCCACCCGCTCCGCCTGTTGCGCCGCCGTTGCCGCCCGCACCGCCTGTGGCGGTTGCGTCATTTCCAATCGTGACAGTACCCGAACCGCTGGCCGCGCCTGAGCCGCCCGCGCCGCCCGTGGTGGTGCCGGCACCGCCAGCGCCGCCTGTCGTCGTACCGCTCACTGTAATATCCACATCGTCGCCGGAGATACCGGCTCCGCCGTTGCCGCCCGTTCCGGATGTGCCATTTCCGCCGTTGCCGCCGGTAACGGTCACACCTGTGCCTACTGTTACCGTGCCGCCGGTTGTGCCGCCGAAATCAATGGCCGGTGAGCCGGCGCCGCCGGCGCTGCCATCCGTCCCTTTCCCACCCGTCACGCCGCCGTTGCCGGCAAGGGTAATATCCACATCGTTTTCCGGCACCACAATAGCCGCTTTGCCTTCGGGGGCTGTGATGGTGTGACCGTTTAAATCAATCGTCACATCTGTACCGACAACGATACTGTCGCTAAGCGTAATGTCCTTTGTCAGTGTAATCGTGGGAGGCGTCCCGTCGGTAAAGGTCGCGCCGTCTCCGAACACCTCCGCTGCTTTCTCTGCCGTTAATGGGGCAGTCAATGTGCCGCCCGTTGCCATGACGGTTACGGTATAGCTTTGGCGGACCGTGGTTGTCGCGCTGTCCCAACCGGCGATGACGGAATAATCATAGTTGAGATTGTTTGGGGTATAGGCCATGACATGGGCATTGCTGCCAACACTGCCGACCGATGAAGCGTTCCCGTCAACCCAACTGAATACGCCGTTTGCGTCTGTCGGCAGGGTGAGGTTTGCCAACGTCTGTCCGTAGTGGGCCGTATAGCTGTCTGCAGGCCAGGAAAAGGCTGGCGCGGGCAGCTTATTCACGGTCTGCGCGATACCCAGCGTCTGCGTTACGCTGCCGCCGCCATCATTTGCATGCTTTTCTCCGCTGACTGTGACGCCTGCGCTGAAAGTTCCCGCCGCGCTTGTCAGTGAGGTGACAGTGAGGGTTGCGGACCCGCCGATTGCGATGGTTGAGGGGACGCCGCTTACGTCTAGACTAAACATGCCGTCGTCCGTTCCGCTGAGCGCTACAGTAACGCCGGTCAGCGCAATGGTACTGTTGTTCGTCACCGTATAGGTCACTGTGTTGCCGGCTGTCTCATAGTCCACTGGACTAAAGCTGCCGGAGGTCGGTGCGAGGGAAAGCGCATACGTGTTTGCAAGCGGTGTGACCGCAATGGTTCCGGTCGCGGCCGTATAATCTGTCTCGAATTCGGAGGACGGCGTAAAGGTGATGCCGTGATCCTCTGCGATGCCCACCGCACCAAGGATTGAATCCGGGCTTGTCCATGTAAAATCGCCGCTGATTCGCTCATTTAAACCGAACACATAGCCCTCGCTGCCAAGCGTTGACAGGGAAAGCTCATTCCCGGTGGTCACCGGACCTGCCGATGGATTTACGATGATATTTGGTGTGACCTGTTCAATTGTCAGCGTGGCAGTTTTCGTTATCGAATTACTGTCGTTGCTGAAATAATAGTTTTGGTTCGTGGAGTTGTACGTTGCCGTCACAGTATAAACACCGGCATGAACAGGCGGAAGCTCGCTGTCGTAGCCATTGGTGTTGCAGCTGTAGTGATAGATCACCGTGACATCGTCCACGTGAATATTCACGTTCCCTGCCGTATCATTGGCGCTGAAAAACGAAAGCAGGGGATATACCGCCATGTTGTGGCTGGCCTTGTCGTAGAGCAGACTGTCGGAATCGCTTGAAAATCCGACCTTGCTCATGTCGTAGGTTGCGTGATTAATGGCAAAGCTTTTGGTCAGCACCATGTCGACACTGGCGCTGTAATTTCCAATCAGAGTCACCGCAGCCTGTGCCGTGCCGGCGTTAATATTATTGCTGTAAGCAACCGTGTAATCAGTGCCCATTGTAAGCGCCCTAGTTTTTCCCGCATCTGTGTAAACCTCTATATCCGGCATAAAGGCGCTGCCGGTATAGGGATACGACAGGTCACTCTCCCCGGAAGCCCAGTCCACCACGGCTGTGATCTCCTGCGGCGCAATGCTGTACGGAACCGCGTCACTCACAGTTTCCTGGTACATTTCCTGTCCGACACCCGGCGTGTAGGTGGCTTTTACATAATACTGTCCCGCCTCAGCCGGTGCACCGCCGTTTGTTGCCGCGCCGCCGTTTGCCCCCGTGGTCAGGGACGTGCAGGATGAATCCGTATAATAGGTATAGCTGATGTTGCTGTCGCTTGTGCCATTTAGCAGCAGCCAAGCCGTGCCATAAAACTGCGCAATCCCACTGACGGGCTTTGCTGTGCCGTCATAGCTCTGGCTGGCCGGGTTGCTGATAACAACCACCACCGTTGGAGCGACTCCGGTAATGGTAGCCGTTAAGGTAGGGCCTTGTGACGGCAGCGCATAGTTAGAAGCGCTTACCCCTGTCAGGCCCAGGTGGCTCGTATCCACTGTGACCGTCTTGGAAAGACCGGGCAGAGGATTTTCGAAATACGCTTTTACGGTGTCATTCAATGTGTATGAGTTGTCGAGGCTCACGTCATCCGCTCCGATTGCGCCCGTGACCGCAAGCGTGCCGTTAAGCGTCGCCAGCGAGGAGCCGTCATAATCCTTATCCTCGGCAGACAGGCCGGAAGCGTCCCAAGAAAGGGTCGCCGGCTTGATCGTGAGCGTCCGGGTCACATCGCCCAGAGCTTCATACCCATTTGCGGTGTCTGTGGTAAATTGAATCAGAACGCTATAGGTTCCGGCATCGGTGGGCGCTGTCGTTGACGGGCCATAGCTTGTCGCGCCGCTTCCGGTATAGGTGATGGTTGTGCCTGTCACGCCGGGGATGTTGCCGCCCAGAGAATATTCAATTGTGCTGCCCGTGTATGTCTTCTCCACGTTGTAAAGCGACAGCGGGATCGTCAACGCGTGCGAGAGCGACATGGTCGTCGCATCGTGCGCCGGTACTGTGATTGTGCAGTGCGCGACTGCCTGATTTGTGTAAACTGTGCCTGCCGCGACCGAAATGGATTTCCCCGAAACGTCCGTACCCGAGATCGGAACATCACCGGTCAGCAGCACCTTATGTACGGCGTTGGCCGCAGCCGTGCCGTCAAAATAGATGGTGGCCGTCATCGTCGCGCCATAGCCGTATTTTCCGTCTTGTATGTCCGCGGTGTCGGCGGAGTAGACCACCGAAGCTGTAACCCCGTTTTGCGTGACGGAAGATGGCGTGAGAAGGGAGTAAAAATTCCGGGTCCAGTTGGCATAGAGCGTCGTATCGTTCGTGCCGGTCCAGATAGCCGTCGGCGCGCCGATAGCAGTATAAACCTGCGTGCCGCCCCCGTTCGCTTCTGTGTAATAACCGCCAAAGGTATAGCCTGTTTTTACAGGCGGGGTAATTGTCGTCAGGCCTATGCCATAAATGGCGACGGCGCTTACCGTACCGGCAGTTGTCGCCTCCTGATTATCAAATGTCAGGGTGTACTTTACCGCGTCGGGATAGCTTGCCGCGTCGTTTTGAACCATCGCAGTAGCCGTTAAATTCGTGCGGGTGCCGTTTCCGCCGTTATTGCCTTGGCTGCCGCTACCGCCGCCTGGGGCCGCCAGGTTATTATAAGCAGGCATACCAGGGCCGGCGTTGCCTTGGGTACCGTTGCCGCCGCTGCTTGTACCGCCGGAGCCGCCACCGCCCGTATAGTAATAGTAAGTATTATCATCATTACTCGATTCGTAAGCGCTGCCGCAAGCGCCGCCTCCGCCGCCGCCACCGCCGCCGCCTCCGCCTCCAAAGCTTGCGCCCGTGTTGCCCACGCCGCCGCCTCCACCGCCTCCGCCGCCTGCGGCCGTATAGTTTTCCCCATAGCCGCTGCCTGCGTCATTGACTGAACTGCCGCCGCCTCCGCCGCCTCCTGCGGAGCCGGAAGCGCCGCCGGTAAGGTTTATTGCTACGCCGCCGATCACATAAAAAGCACCCGCGGCGGAACCCGCAGCGCCGGTGTTGCCGACGCCGCCCGAGAAGCCCGCGCGGTCAAAGTGTGATGATCCATTGGTCATAAATACCGCGGAGCCGAAGTTCGCACCTGAACCACCCGCGCCGCCGCTGCCACCCTTGCCGCCTATGCCCGCGCCGCCGCCGCCCGCGCCTGTTCCGCCGCTGCCGCCGCTGCCGCCGGCATAATAATGACCGCCGTCCCAGTAGCCGGAGCTGCCACTGTAGCCGTACCCCGCACTGCCGCCACTACCGCCGGTTGCGTTTAAGCTTCCCCCGCCCGTGACGATTAGGGTGGATGTGGAGGGCACACAGATGCCCGCACCGCCGCCCTGGTATGCATTGCCGTTACCGCCTGTTACGGTCAGCGTCACACCAGTGGGGATATAGATCACAACTGTTGCTCCTGTGGCGACATTTAAGGCATTTCCTCCAACGCTCGCCGTAATAGACCTATTGCTGCTTACCGTGTATGTATATCCGCTGTTCAGCGTCGAACCTGCCGTTATCGGCAACTCCGAGGTTAGGGTATTTCCCGCAGCGCTTGCCGTGAGGCTCAATGCCGGCATCAAACTAAGAACCATGACCGCCGCCATAATCCAGCTTAAGATCTTTTTCATATTCTTCCTCCCTATACTTCCCTAAGTATTGGTGCTCCGTTTATCTATGCGCGCCCTGCTCACTAGCACCAGATCCATAAATTCCGAGGCGGTGATCTTGACGGCGCTCAGCCCGCCCGTGTCAAAGAACAGACAATTTCCGTCGGTGTTTGCGCTTTGAAACAGCGCCAGATCGCGAAGCGGACTGAATCGGACGGTATGCAAATGAGTACGAAAATCAAAACGAATCAATGCTCCCGTTCCCATTAAAACTTCCAGCATATAATCCGGCAACGCAATTACACTCCGAAAAAACTCTTCAGCCATATTTTCTCCTTTCCTCTCCCCCAAAACTGGGGGTAGTTGAGTTTCCATTAATTAAATTATAAAAGTTTTGTCAGCGGCGCGTCATCACCAAAGAGGTTCCCCCGTCAGCGACGGCGCCGGCTTTTTTAATTCCAGCTTTCCACACCGTTCTCGCGCGTGTAATCGTGTGAGTTGGACGCTTCCGTGACGTCAAGCCAGTACCATTTTGTCGTATCACCCATGTCGTGATACTGGCGCAGGTCGGTGCGGCCTTCAACAGCCGCGTCCGCCTTGCGGTTCAGCATACGGTTCACGAGGGTCGCTACCTCGGCGCGGGTCATATAGGCGTCGGGGCTCAACTTGCCATTGTCGCCTTGAATCCAGCCCACCGCTACCGCTTTGGCGATGTCATCATAGGCCCAGTGGGTCGCCGGCACGTCGGTGAAGCTGAGCGGCGGGAGCTTGCTGAAGTCGCCCGTGAAGGTTCCGAATCTCACTGCGACGGTCACAAACTCGGCGCGGGTCATCTTGTCGTTCGGATGGAACAGCCCGTCGTCCCGGCCGGAGACGATACCCAGCGTCGTCATGACATTTACCGCTTTTGCATACCATTCATCGCCCCCAATGTCGGGGAAGGTTTTGGAAATTGTCACGTTCTTGTCGCGGAGCAGGTTGTAGAACATCTGCGCCATCTCCGCGCGGGTCATGCTCGCGTCCGGGTTGAAGTTCCCCAAATCGTCACCCTGCATGTACCAGTTGTGGGCATCCGTTTCAAGGAGAGCCGACACGTCGGCGCTGTACGTGGCGGCGCTTGCCTCTGTCCAATGGGCGTAGAGGGTCACGTTCTTAGTTGCCGTTGTTGTGCTCGTGACCTCCGTGCCTCCGCTTGCCGCCGTGAACCAGCCGCCGAAGGTGTAGCCGTCGCGGGTCGCGGTCGGGAGCGTTCCGATGGCCGTGCCGGATCTTACCGAGCGTGAAGCTTCGCTGACCGTCCCGCCGTTGACGTTAAATGTAATGGTATAGGCTGTGGTGCTGCTTCCGCCGCCACTGCCGCCAATGTATGTCCAGTGGGCATAGAGGGTGGTGTCGTCATAGAGCACGTCGGTGGCTGTTATTTGCGTGCCTCCGCTTGCCGCCGTGAACCAGCCGCCGAAGGTGTAGCCGTCGCGGGTCGCGGTCGGGAGCGTTCCGATGGCCGTGCCGGATCTTACCGAGCGTGAAGCTTCGCTGACCGTCCCGCCGTTGACGTTAAATGTAATGGTATAGGCTGTGGTGCTGCTTCCGCCGCCACTGCCGCCAATGTATGTCCAGTGGGCATAGAGGGTGGTGTCGTCATAGAGCACGTCGGTGGCTGTTATTTGCGTGCCTCCGCTTGCCGCCGTGAACCAGCCGTCAAAGGTGTAGTTGTCGCGGGTCGCGGTCGGCAGCGTGCCGATGTCAGCGCCTGTCGCCACCGTGCGCGAGGTTTCGCCGGCACTTCCGCCGCCCGCATTGAAGGTGACGGTGTAGGAGGCAGAGGAGGTGAACGCGTAGGTGGAAAATTTACTCACGTAGAGCCGCACCTGATTGGTATCCCGCAGGATTTCGTACCACTCTCCGTCGTCGCCGGTGGTGCCCGGTACCAGCGTCTCCACTGTGGTGTCGGAGCCGGTGCCGTCGGCATCGTGGTAACGCACCACGGCAAGGTTGCTGTAGTTTTTCGCGTTAAAGGGCAGGTCGACCAGCACGTCGATGTAATGAATCCCCAGGTCATACAGATTTGACGTGTCGTCGGGGCTGTTGTTGGTGATGGAAGTGCTGTTATTGTACACGTTCTTTTGGATATCCAGATCAACGTAAGAGTTCGTCACCACGTTGCTGTATTCGTCGTCAATGGCCACAGGGCCGACGTCCGAGGCGCCGGGCGTGCTGACCAGCAGCTTAAACTGCACCTTGCCGCCGTCGTTGTCCACGATGGGCCTTTCCGCAGGGGTGTAAAACGCGTCGTCGCCGAACAAATCGTGCAGACCATTCTCAACCGCCGAGGGCGCGTCTGCTTCAATGGCCAGCAGGCTCTCCGTGCGCCCTTCCAGCATATTGATGGAGAAGGTCAAATCCTCCGGCACATTCAGGTATTGCGTGACCGTGTAGCCGTAGGTCTGGCTGTACGCTATCACGTTGTACTCGCCTGCCGGAACATTCTCGAAGGTGTGCGTCGCCGGTTCGCCCGGGGCATCGATATTCAGGCTCACGGTGTCCCCAATTTGGGTTTTGCCCTGCCACAGGCTCAGCATGACGGTATCGCCAGCTGCTCCGGTCACGTTACCCGTGACGTTGCAGGCGGACGCCACCTTGAAGCTCAGCGACACGGCGGCGCTGGTATCGTGGTTGCCGCTGATGGTGAGGTCTTCATCGTAATTTCCCACCGCAAGCCCTGTTTTCGGTACGACGGTAAAGGTGGCCGTTTCGTCCGCCGCCAGCGTGGTAGTGCTGAGTGTGCCGATGGTGTAGTTGGCGCTGGTCGGCTGGGTCAGCGTCACGATGGAATTGCCCGTGTTCTTGACGGTGACGGTCTGCGCACCCGGGGCCTCATAGTCCACCGTTTTCGTGCCGAAGTTTAGGGTTGCGGGTTCGCCGGTAATCGCATAATAACTGGATTGTGGCACCCATACGGCATACAGGGTAATCGAGCCGCTTGGCGTGTATGGACTGATGACCTCCGTGCCGCCCGCTGTTGCAGACCAACCGCCAAAGGTGTATCCAGCCTTTGTCAGCCCGTCTCCGCCGGGAAGGGTCAGGCTGTTTCCCGCGACAACGGTGCTAGCGGTAGGTGCGGTTCCGCTGCCGTCGTTAGGGCTGTAGGATACCGTGTAATAAGTAGTCGGCCCGGGACCAGGGTTGCCGCCGGGGTCGCCGCCGTCGTCGTGTGGTTGAAACGATAATACAGTGGGTTCGATCTGTTGGAGACCATCGCTATCCTTCGCGATCACATACACGGCATATGCGCCGTCGTTCACGCCTTGCACATGGAAGCTGACCGAGTAGGGGTAGGTGTTTGGGGTGTCCGAGTGTCCAGACATGCTGGATGTGCCGGAAGCACTGTTAAAAATTTCATCGTTGGTGGGGGCAGGTAAAGGGTTAACTACCTCGACTTTTCTCATAAGATAGTAAACACTCCCGGGTTTGTCCATGGTGGCGTTTAATGAGAAGTTGATTCCCCCCGGGGTAATATAGGGAGTTTTCCAACCGGTGCCGTCCGTGATGAAGACCGGCTGCGTCCGCTTGCTGGTGACGCTCTGCTTGGAGAAGCTCTGGATGACAGAATCCGAGGAATTGTAAAACGCCTGAAGCTCCGGATAGTAGCCGTGCGTGTCGTTAACGCGCTTAACCCAGACAGAGTCAGCAGAGGGACAAAGCGCACCCATCAGTCCGTTTGCTTCGTCTTCGATTTGAAGCACGCTGCTTCGCACCATCTGGTTTGTAGTCAGCGCCGTGCAGGGTGCGCCGGATACGTCGGACAATCCGCTGTCTGTGCTGTCTGCGCTGCTGTTGATTTCGGAATCATAAAACAAATTGCTCGCCGCAATACCAGCGCTCGGATCCTCCTCATCATACGCAAAATTAAAAGCGATTTCATAACGATTGGATGCGGAACCCAGCTCACCTGAAAAAGCCCCCGCGCTGTACGAATTTGAAATGCTCGTAGATACATTTGCACAACCCACAAGGCCTCCGATGCGGGTGTCATTGCTAGTGGGAAAGGTTCCGGTGTTATAGCAATCGGTGACCGTCGTATACTTTGAAGACCCAATAATGCCGCCAACAGAGTCGGCACCGGACACGGCCGCGGAGTTGAAGCATTCCGAAACCGTCGTGCGTGTGTTATCTCCGACGATACCGCCGAACGATTGATACGAGGCGTCTGTTTCGGCTCCTGCCACCTTACCAACATTGAAGGCTTTGGTGATCGTTTGGGAACCGCTGTCACTGCCGGTGGCCGCGCCCACGATACCGCCCGACACCATTTGCCCGGTTATTATGCCGGTATTATAGGCGTCCGTAATGGAATTTGAATCCATATCATTCATGCCCACGATGCCGCCGACCTTACTGTATCCACTAATGTTGCCGGTATTATGTACCGTTGTGAAATTGGTTTTCTCAGCGAGGCCAACAATACCGCCGACGTTGATGCCCGTGGTGTCATTTGCCGTTATTGCGCCGCTGTTTGTGGCGTTCTCAAAAACGCAGGGAGTGCCATTGTTGCCCGCCGCATAGCCAGCGATGCCCCCCGTATAGCCGACAGCGGTTACAGCGCCGGTGTTGGACACAGTTGAAAAAGTGGTAAAGACGGCCTGTCCGATGAGACCCCCGGTATAACCCCGAGCAAGGCTTCCCGAGACGCTGGCGCTGCTCGAACAATTGCTTATCACGACAGGTGAGAGGGAGTTATTAGCGGAGATACAGCCAAAGAGACCGCCCGTGTAGCCATATCCGGCGATGGTACCCGCTACGGTGCAGTTCTTGAAATTTAAGCTGCGGTCTCCTGTAATGCTGCCTGCAAGACCGCCCACGGATGCGGAGGAATCTGTCCCGGTATAGTTGACCGTGACATCGGTCAACTTGACGTTTTGCAGATTATACGTGTTGCTCGAAGCACTTATCAAAGCCTGAACTACGCCAAACAGTCCGTAAGAGCCGGGCGCGTCGGCATTGATGGTCAGATTGCTGATGGGGTGATCGTTACCGTTAAAATATCCCTTGAAGGGATGTTCCGAGGTTCCGATCGGCGTCCATCCGGTACCCGCGGCGTAGTTCGACAGGTCAAACGCACTATTGGTATCCAATACAATGGTTTTGTCTATAAAGGCATTACCACCATTGACAAGTACCGCAAGCCCGGCAAGCTCATCGGCATTGGATATGGTAAAGCTGGCAGCGCTCGGATTCGCCGTGTACCAAGTGGTATCTGCTGTGCCAGCCGCCAAAGCCGGAAGTGTAAGCGCCGGGGCCAGGCTCAGCACGAGAGCCAGGGTTAATAACAGACTTATCATTTTTTTTGTGATGGATCGGTTCATTCCTTTTTCTCCTCCTATAATTTCTACATTGAATCGCTTTTGCACATGTTGATATATTCCTTTTTCTGCTTCCCAAGCTGTTTGGGCATAAAACAATCCGCTATACCCTTAGGGTACAGCGGATTGTTTTTTTTCGCTCCCCCCGAAATGGGGGGAATTATGTATAATTTTAAAAAATCCTGTCGACTAGTTGGGATTTAGAGGTAACCTCCAGCTTTTGATAGACGCTTTTGAGCGTACTTTTCACCGTGCTCTCGGAAACAAAAAGCTGTTCGGCAATTTCCTTTGTGCCATGTCTCTCCCGGGCAAGCAAAGCAACCTCCCGTTCCCGCGGCGTCAAAGGAGATTGCAGCGTTTGACGGGCTATGTTTACCGCCTGAACACCAGATTGGTGACGTGTACACAGTGCAAGGACGCAATCTACCTGTTCCCGGTCGAACCCGAAATTTATGGCCTCCTCTAAAAGTGGTCTCAGCGAAGCGTGTTCCGCAAAGGGAAGATAGACCCTGTCGGGCAGAGCTAGCTCCAACGCTTCATGCAGAAGTGCCCGCGCTTCTGCGGCGCGGCGGTCATAGAGCTTTGCCGACGCCAGAGAAAGGAGTTCATAGACTCTTGGCAGCACATAATTCATTGTCTGCGTACGCTCCAGCATAGGCTGGGAGACCCCGTACAGCTCGCCGTGTCTGCGGCGAAGCAGGAGCATCCGCCCATGCAGCATCTGACCATAGGGAACAGTAACGGGGTATAGGCTTTTTTCCATAAGCGCCAGGTCGTAGAGCCAGTCCGCAAGCCCGTCGGTTTCGCCCAGCGTCAGAGAAAGAAAGGCGAGGCAAAGCTGTGCGGCCCTTTCAATATAAGGACCCGGCTTTGCGTCGGCATAACGCCGGATATTCTCGACCGCCGTCTGGTAATCGCCCGCCGCTCCCCTCAGGAGGGCGATTCGGGCCAGCACCAGCTCGGCGCAAAGGCAAATGCAGCTTTGCTTTTTGCTCTGAGCAACATAGATGGTTTTGTGGCACAGGGCCTCAGCATCGTCAGTCTCGCCTTGCAGCAGAAGCCATTCGGCCCGCATCGCGCTGTCGGAGCCTGCGCTGTGCTCCCCCGACAAGATACGGAAACGAGGCAGATTCTCATCCATGAGCGCAAGCGTCCGTTCCAATTCTCCCGACCTGCTCCAGTACATTAATACGAGGGAAATGGAACCGAAATTATCCAATTTAAATCGGTAGCTGCTTGACCCATTCAGCAGCTGTAGGGCCGCCTTGTGCCGGACACTCATTTTTTTAAGGTCGTTATATTCTGAAAAGGACAGAAGATATTCCATCTCTCCTCGGAGCCGCCTGACCTGCGCCTCATCCAAGTCCACCGGGTTTTGCAGGGCTTCACCCGCGAGCTTGAACAAGCGTCCGGAAAGTTCATACTGGCTGAACAGAAACAATTGGAACGAGAGAATGATGAGTGCCTCCGGATGGCGGCGCATGATGTCCGGCGGACAAACACGGATGGTCTTAATAATCCGCTCGGCCATGACCCAGTCGCAGGGGTACTGGAGATAATCAGGACGCAACATAAAGGAAAAAAATGCATCAAAATCTTTGGCTTCAAGGAAAAATCGCGTCGCAGAGCTATAATCCGACAGCTCCACACAGGAGTTGCCCGCCCGGCTAAGCATCCGCGTTTGGAACTCCTTCGGCAGGTGTTGGTAAAAACGCTTCTTTAGGTATCCCTGTAAAATACTGTGCATGATATAGACATCATTTTCAGGGTAATATCGAATAAATGCATTTGTTGCAAAAAGCGTTTCGAAGCTTTTCGGAAGCCCCTTTTCGCCCAACATCGTTCTTGCCTGCGGGATACTAAAGCTATTCAGTACTGAGAGTGTGACAAGAAAGTCTTTTTCCTCCTGCGTTAATTTTTCACAGATAGCCACTTCGACCAGCTGCTCAATTCCGGCATTGTATGTAAAGCATCCGTTTTGCTGATAGAAAATGATCTGGAGGCAGAGTGCCGATACCCATCCCTCCGTGTCGGATTGGACATGCTTCAGATCTTCATCAGACAGCCGAACCCCGGCAAGCTTGAAAAGTCTTGCGGTGCTGTTTATATCAAAGAGAAAATCCGACGCTCCGATAATATGTGCGGACGAATGCCTCAGCGCCGTAAGCTGCTGAAGGCTCAGCTGCTGTGTGATCACGACAACATGCAGCTCCGGGCTTTCTTCCATCAGTGAAAAAGCACTCAAAAGCTCCTTGGGGGCGATGCTATCCAATATTTGATAATTGTCAATGACCAGATAGGTTTCACAATCACAGCTGAGTTTCTGCAAATGGCGGACGATCTCTGACACTACGCCCGTGGACAAAATATCCAGCTCATTCAATTGGCTCGCGGCATCACTGTCTATGTATTTTAGAAGATTGCAGATACCATTCCACATGCTCCCCGTTGGTTCGCCTAGGCAGGTGTACCAATATGCATGGGCTTCATTCGTGAGATTTTCTTTAATATAATCGCTGACGGCGGTCGTTTTTCCGAAGCCGGAAGGAGCCTCCACCAAGGTCAGGGAATGTTGCGGTATTTTGGCAAGTTGTTTTTTCAGTCTTTCCGGAATATAATGCTGCTTTTTGGGAATTTTCCCCTTCATATTCGTTTTCTCTCTTTCTGGGCTTCCTGTATCGGCTTATGCGCACAGGCACTAAAAGTTTTTTGCGCTAATCGCCTATCGAGCATAAAAATATCCACTCATTGTTTAATTTGAAATTTAGCACACAGAGACAGGGTAGGCCTTCGCCAGTAACTAAGGAACGGCTGATTAACAGCCTGTCTCTATAGCGCATGACGTATTGTGGCATTAAAAACGGCCAGAAACGTCCGATATGACTGTGGTTTAAAATGTTTTAAGCTTCCATTTCTCCTATTTCCCCTCAAAAGGGGGCAATAACCCCTATCCCCGCCCGCAGGCGTCGCCCGGCTCGGGCCAGAACCATCAGGTTCGGGCTGGCGCAAAGAATGTGCAGCCTATGGCTGTATTCCATATCGCGGAAGCTCTGCTGACTCATTTCGCCACCGCCTGTGCTTTTCTTCTATTTTACCATATTTGGGTTTCGTTGTGCGATTAAATTAGTGGTTCCTTAATTTGTGCTCCGACCATAAGCGAACTTCTGAACAAATGTGAGAACTTGGACAAATATCATAGATTTTTTAGTAAGGCAGCGCAGGAGGACAACTTCGGCGCTGCTTCTCTTTTTCGCGAGGAAAAACGAGAGAATAATGTGTCCTGCGGACGGCGCCGCAAAATATCGAACAGCCGACAAGACCGCAAAACTTTTCCCGTGGGATGAAAATTTTTGCGCGAGAAGGCTTACGTGAAACGAGCTTTTGTTTGGAATATCTTGACAAATATAGTAGATATGAGTAAATTAAAAATGTATTATAAAAATCAATATCGTCCGGGTCAACATAGAATGGGGTGCGATTCCCCGCGAGCAGGTCACTGTAAAGCCTTTTTCAGGGTAAACCAGACCTATGCCGGATTGCATAGCTCCCCGCCAAAGCAGGGGAGCAAACTTTAGTTGCAGCAATCCGATTCAGGATTGTTGTAAAATTTTTTTTTTCATTGCAAGGAATGGAGAAAGCATACCGCAACGTCAGAAAAAAGAGAAGCAAGGAGATCAGTTGCATCTTAAAGAAATTGCGCTTCATCAGCATTTCATTGGTTATTTCAATTCTTTTTTCCCGCGCGAGCTGCTGCGAGCGCCGAGAAATCGGTCGGCCAAGTCGTGGTTTCTATTGAAGACTTTACTATTGGCGGCGGCTATTTGGTCGAACCCGTATCCGTGGACTTGTACGAGGGTGAATATACGGTCGACGTGCTGCTTCGCGTCTTGGAAAATGCCGGGCTTTCCTACCAATACACAGGGGACCTCGGCCCTAAGTTCTATTTGGCGAGCCTGTCCGGCGAAAAAGTAGACGCTTTGCCCAGAGATACTTCCCTGGTACCGGAGCTTCTGCTGTCCGCCCTGGACCAAAACGGCTTCGAATTGGGCACAAGAGACGGAAACACGCTGGGAGAATTTGATTATACCAGGGGATCCGGATGGATGTATTGTGTAAACAATTACTTCCCGTAATATGGTTTTGGCTGTTGTGAGCTCCATGACGGAAACGTGATGCGCGTACAGTATACTCTGGCATATGGAATGGATATCGGAGGAAGCAGTTCCATGGGTGGTGGTTTCCAGGATTTTTATTCGACTCCAAACAAGGATGCGATGACCGTATTTCTTGCAGAATATTATGCAGAACACGGGACAATCCCGGAAGAATATTTGCAAACAGTTTCTCAGCTCGACGGGGAGAGTATGGAATTACCGAATGATACAATGCCTGATGTTGACCTCCTGTGGCCGACCAAATCCGGCGAAGTAACACTCTGGTATGGCCAAATCGACGAGCAATATACTGCGGTCCATAAAGGCATCAATATTCAGGGCGCTGTCGGCGACGATATTTATGCGGCCTGTGATGGTACCATTTCGTATGTCGGTTACAATTCCGCATTTGGAAATGTCGTTTGTATTGATTTTCAAAACGGCTCCACCCTCATGCAGGTACGTTATGGAAATTTGTCACCGTCAGTTGAACAGGGGGATTCCGTAAGCGCCGGCGACGTGATTGGAACGATGGCCGCAAAAGGAAGTGACACAAAGGGCGTTCTGCAATTTGTCGTGCGAATGTCGACAGACGGGCAAGCCTGCAGTCTGGACGGCAGCAACAGTCAAACCCTTGATCCGGCGGGTCTGATGGAACGGCCCGCTGTGAATTTAGCATTTTTGGAAGAACCTATGGCGACTTTGCTGGATACAACCGGCATGGCAATCAAAAATACGAACTCTAAAACATCAATGATGCTTATTTGGCCATGGGAAGACGAAAATGATCCGGATATCCGATACCGTGAAAATCTGGATTTGGGAGACGAAGATGCATATTTACGAAAAATCGTAGTGGAGTATGCAAAACAATTAAATTTGAAAGTCGACAATAAGAAATTGGAAAAGGATGGGGTTCTTACATATAACAACGAAACCGGAATTGCTACGGTAGTGCTCAATGGAAGAAGAGTGCTGTATGGGCCAAGCCTGGGGAATGCTGTGATAAAAAATAACAGAATGATCGTAAATGCGGAAAAGGTCTGGTATGATTTGATCGGCAGAATTTATGGGGATATTAATTCAATTCCGGAAGGAGGTACTTGGACTCCCGGTAAATATACACTGGAGCTTGGTGTTTATACATTCCGTTCCAAGACATACATCCCTTATGAATTGGCAAGAGATATGGTCATACTGGAGAAGTCAAGAACCGTGCAGAGTGTGAATACCCAAAATCTGCAGCTTATGCGGCCAGGCCTCTGGCGGCCTGACGATATGTGGCCGGCGGCAGACCGCCGGGGTTCGCAGTATTGATTCGCTGGCGGTTATAGTAGGTCATGATGTACCGGAACACGATGCTCTTAACCTGTGCCATGGGCATCTGCTCCGTCCTGATTCGATAAAGCTTTTCCTTCTTCAGCGTCGCAAAAAAGCTCTCCATCCTGGCGTTGTCGTAGCAGCGGCCCGTACCGCTCATGCTTTGAACCGCACCGTATTGCGCCAGCACCTTCCGAAATGCGGAGCTGGTGAATTGGCTGCCGCGGTCGCTGTGCAGGATCATCCCATAGGCCCCCTGCGCCTGGCAGGCGGACCGAAAAGCCCGGATACACAGTTCCTTCTTCATGTTGTCATCCATGGCAAGACCGACGATCTCTCCGTTATAACAGTCCAGAACTGCTGCCAGGTACAGCTTGCCGTCCTGACACTGGATCTGCGTGATATCCGTCAGCCACTTCCGGTTAGGAGCGTCTGCGGTAAAATCCCGGTGAATCAGGTTCTCCGCTCTCTGCGCAGCCAAGTCTGCTTTTGTCAGACTGCTGGGGTGACGAGAAAAGTGATGAAGCAGGCCTCCACGCTTCATGGCACGCCGCACGCTGCTTCGGCTTACCCGGGTACCGTGCTGTGTAAGCGCCAGGAGAATTCGACCGACACCGTAGTTATCATTGTCCGGATTTTCTTTGTAAATCTCCTGTATTTTGACCAGAAGCAGCTGCCATGGTTTTGGTTTGCCAGCCGACTGCAAAGAGCGGTAGTACCCGGATTCACTGACGTTTACAACCCGGCACATGGTATGAATGCAGAACCGCTCACGGCGCAGCGTGATGTACTCATACAACCGCTCCGGCTTTACCGTTTCCGGTCTTTGACGAAAAAACCCAGCGCATCCTTGAGAATCTCATTGGCCTTCCGCAGTTCCGCGATTTCCTTGATCAGTCGGCGCTCGTTCTCGGAAAGCGGCGCGTCACGGCGAATGCCGCTGCCGACGAAGGCGTGATCTCCGAAGGCCTTTCGCTTCTGCCGCCACTCCGCCAGAGAGTAGTACGGAATGCCCAGCTGTGCCGCCGCCTGCTTCACGCCGATTTCATCGGACAGCTTGACCGCTTCTTCCTTGAACTCCTTGTCATATTTGCGCATTGCAAACACCACCTTGTTCTTTCTTTGATTCTATCACATTTTGGGTGTTTACTCTCTGCACTTCTATGATATCCCTCCATCTTGTATTTCAAAGAGATAAAAAAAATATAGTTTTTGAGATAGCCGACTTTACGACCCTTTCGGCTTTCTACTTCATTTTGGCGTTTTTAGATTATAAGAGCGAATCGTTGGGAAGATATTATTCATACATTGCCATACCGGTAATGATCATTTTTATAGTATCAAAAGTGATAATTTGGATTATGAAAAAACGCAAAGGATCCTAAAATAAATTGGGATATACCATCTTTAATATACACCGTGCCGCTTTTATTGAGGACGCTTGGACGCCAGGCGGAAAGTTGACGGCCATCGTCACCAATTCCGTTGTGATCTATGGCAGCTGCCTGGATGACTGGAACATCCATGTTACAGATTAAGGTTAATAGGCAGAAAATTGTATATATGGTAAATTTAAGATTATTTTTAGATTTTAAAGTTATTTTTATCATATGGATAAAAAATTGGGCAAGGATGCTAAAGAGAGAGATGAATTTATGAAGATTGAGGGAACCGGCGATCAATACGACTATCTTGCAATGATGCTTCAGCAGTCTCAGCTAACGCAGAACACTAGTTTAAAGACAGATGAATCGAGTGATAATAGCAATTCCATTAGTTCAATAGGAAGCAAATCATTAAAAGAGGACACCTTAGAAATAAGCAGTGATGCATATATTGCTTATTCCGAAAATTCTGGAGAAACGGCATCCGCACCATCTTATTCAAAAGTATTTGACAATCTTGTTAGCAACGGAACCATCACCAGTGATCAGGTAGACGCCATTCAAAGTGAAATGAATTCTTCCTCGATTGATGTTACAGGTGTTTCCAACCCACTTCAAACAACTCTCGACAGTCTCGTCAGCAGCGGAACCATAACCAGCGATCAGGAAGATGCCATTGTGAGCGCATTTGCTCCAACTAATGATTCAGATAGCGAATCCTCTTCCATTCTTGATAGTCTTACAGGTGGAAGTACCGTCACAAATGATGAAGCAAGTGTGAAAAACACAATGGCTCCTCCACCTCCGCCCCCTTCATCCAGCAGTAGCGACGACGATGATGACGATAATGATTATCTGGATCAATTGCTTCAGGCTCTCGTAGATAATGATACAATATCAAGCGACCAGCTAGACGCGGTTGAAAGTGCGCTGAGCTCTAATTCGGCAGAACCAGATGGTTCCAACCCACTTCAAACAACTCTTGATAGTCTTGTCAGCAGCGGCACCATCACCAGTGATCAGGAAGATGCCATTGTGAGTGCATTGGCTCCGTCAGATGATTCAGACAGCGAATCCTCTGCCATTCTTGATAGTCTTGCAGGTGGAAGTACCGTCACAAATGAAGAAGCAAGTGTAAAAAGCGAAATGGCTCCTCCACCTCCGTCCCCTTCATCCGGTAGTAGCGACGACGATGATGACGATAATGATTATCTGGATCAATTGCTTCAGGCTCTCGTAGATAATAATACAATATCAAGCGACCAATTAGACGCGGTTGAAAGCGCACTGAGCTCTAATTCAGATGCTTCAGATGGTTCCAACCCGCTTAAAACGACGCTTGAAAGTCTCATCAGTGATGGGACAATATCAAGCGATCAAGCAAGTACTATTGCCGAGGCGCTTATTCCTAAAAACCAATAATTTCAAGTTTCATTAGTTTTAAAAGCCTGTCCTAAACTTGGGACAGGCTTTTTTATAGAGAAATTGAAAGGAGCGATATCATGTTAGACCATATAAAACTTATGGGGCGGCAGACGCGGGACCCGGAGCTGAGTAAAACGCCGTCTGATATCCCCGCTGCGGCATTTTCCCTGGCGGTGGACCGGGATTGCAAAGGGCAAAACAACGAACGGGAGACGGACTTTATTGACATTGAAGCGTGGCGCAGTACTGCGGAATTTGTCAGTAAATACTTCACCAAGGGCCGCATGGCCGTGGTGGAGGGCCGGCTCCAGATCCAGGACTGGACGGATCGGGACGGCGTGAAGCACCCCAGCGCGAAAGTCATAGCGGATAATGAGTAGAGTCCTGCAAATAAAAGTCAAGTCCTAAATTTAAAAAAGCGTGAATAAATTTACGTGGCTAAAAAACGGCTTAATAAAGCAAGCCGGAGAAAAATGAATTTTTCGCCGACATGGAACAGGCTTATTATTATGAAAGCAGCTTCACGACGCTTGAGCCTCGACGTCGTCCAGCGCGATTATGTATTCTTGACCCTAGCGTAGTAAATGCGCAGAAACTTGTTTGCGGCAGCGGTCATGTACACGAAATACGGTTTGCCCTCGGCACGCTTTTTATCCAGAAACTGATACACCGGCTCGTCGGCGGGAGAGCGCTTTAAGTAAGTACAGATAATCTGATAAAGTGTCTTTCGCAGATGCGGAGAGCCGCGCTTGGTGGTCTTATTACTCTTGGAGACCNGCTTGGAAGACTGGTTCGCCTCAGGGTCAACGCCAGCAAAAGNAATCAGTGAGCTGCGATTGGGAAAACGGCGCACATCCCCGATTTCCGCTATTCACTGTGCCCCCGTAATCTCACCAACACCGTATATGGCATGAACGGTTTCGGATTCCGGTAGCAACTTCGCCAGTCGGATCAGCTCTGCTCGAATGGTCGCAAGGATTTCTGCAGCGGCGGTGAGTTCCCCTGCGGCGGACGTAAGGAGCAGTTTGGTGTTGTCGTTTTTCGGCAAAGTGGTGAAATGTCCGCAGCTAGAAGCGTACAAATCAGGGGCTTTCCCGCAGCTGAAATGGTAGCCTTTTCGCTTGCACCATTTTTTATAGTGCTCTGTGAATGTTTTTTCGCTCATGCGGCATACACATTCGCAGTGCCAAAAGTCCGTGACAAATTCCACCCACTTCAGATGGCCGTCCGCCCGTTCTGGACTGGTAAACAACTCGTTTACGCCGGGGAACGTTTTGTCTGTTAGAGAAATGAGATTGTTTTGCAACGCCAATATGGTTTTCATGTACAGATTGTACTGGCGGCTGAACAACTTGAGTTGTTGTCTGATTGTTTCCATAGGAGTATACTCCCTCAGTTTCTCCCAGTTATCAAGTCCGTACTTTGCGATTTTCAAAGCGTCCTTTTTATCCGACTTTACCTTGCGCACTGAGCCGCCGCCGCTCTGGTGAATGAGAATGGGGTTGAGGACGCTGACGTAGATACCCGATTCATGCAGGGCCGCCGCGATTGATTCATGGTAACGCCCGGTAGCCTCCATGATTACCCGGGTGTCCTCACCCAAGTCGATCAGCGTAAGCACCAGATGTTCCAGACCAATGGTGCTATGTGGGAACTCACGTGGCGTAAGCGCTACTTCGCCGAATGGGCGCAAGGCTGCCACCATGCTTTTCCCTTTTGACACGTCAATTCCGACTGCGTTCATAAAATGCCTCCTCAGTGTGATTTTTGCAAGCGGTGACCGTTTTTACTCATAGCTTATTCAATCTCCTGCGTGACGCGAACGCACCGTTAATCACGGCGGCACAACCTGCGTAAATCGAATGCTGCGAATGAAAGAAACGGCTGGCTGCCGTGCCTTAAACCGTAATTATATTGTAGGAGAATTATCCGAGCATGGCATCATTCTTACGAATGAACTAAATTTATAGCTTACTTTGTTACGTTCTCAACAAACCTTTGCAGCATTGCCGCGACCTCGGCTCGGGACGCGGGACCGTTCGGGTTTAGATTTTTTTTATTACCGTTTATAATCCCCGCGCCGCAGGCCCACTGAAGGGCCGAATACGCGTAATCCAAAATATCAAACGCATCTTGATAGGACAGAATGTTTGTATCCTCACCAGCTGAAACGTCATAGCCCTTATATTTCGCATAGCGGTACAGAATTACTGCAAGCTGCTCACGGGTAATACCTGCATCAGGAGCAAACTTGTTGTCCCCAATGCCGCCCGCAATGCCGTTTTTGGAGGCCCAGACCACGGCGTTCTCGTACCATTTGCCCAATGGGACATCCGTAAAGCCGCCGGAATAGCTGCCGGTATCGCCGCTGAGACGATAAAGCACGGTGACAAACATACCCCGAGTCATACCGCCGTTCGGGCTGAAGGTATCGGAGGCCGTCCCATTCATCAGGCCGTTTTTATATTCGTACATGACGCTATCATAGAACCAGTCGCCGTTTTCCACATCGGTAAACGGATTGACTACTTTCTTCTCGGCAAAGGAAGCTGTTATGGTATGTGCCTTTTTCACATTCTCAAAGGTATAGGAGCCTACCGTGCCGACGGAAACGCCGTCAACCAGAACATCTTCAATCTCATATCCGTCGCTGGCCGTTATGGTATAGGTCTTATCGCCGCCGTCAGCGACGGAGACGCTCCCGCTGGGGCTGATGCTGCCGCCCGTGCCCGCAGTAGACTTGATCATGTAATAAACTGTGCCGGAATAGCTTGGAGCGGCACAGGTCGTAAAACCGTGGGTGCTGTCGGCTGTGATCGTATTCCCCACCGCATTCTGAAAGCCGGACACGGCGACGGTATAAGCTGTACTATATAAGAAACCAGAATATGGGACGGTGTACACCGTGTTCCCGTCCGACCATGTGCCGCCCGCGAGCGCCGCCCCGCCGTTCAGAGAAACCGTGCCTGTTACGGATGGGTCCATCGCCCCGATGAATGTAATGACGATGCTGCCGCTGACCGGAGCGTTCGTTCTCTCCGGCGTGACGCCGGAGACGCTGGAAAGCGTCAGTGCGCCCAGTGAAGCGCCCGCATCTGACGTGGTTGTAACTGAGCCCACATAATTGTTTTCAGCCGCCTGCGTTTTTATCGTCGCCGTATTTTCAGGCAGATACAGATACAGCTTGCCTTCCGAGTCCGTCTGCATGTCTCTTGTGCCGTAGGTATAGGCGGAGTTGTTCAGGCTTGCGATAAGCGATGAAACCAATGTATTTCCAACGGCCGCGCCGGCTGTGTCACGCAGTGTCATTGTGGTGAGATAAACAGGAGCTTTGGCGCTGCTGTTGTTCTGTAGTGTACCGCTGTCGGAAGCATTAAGCCCTGCGCCGATTGATATTCCCCATAAATTAGACGCATATACACTTCCCCCGGAAATATAGACCGCCCCGCCGTTTCCACCACCGCCGCCGCCGATACCCGCGCCACTGCCTTCACATGAGGCTGTTATATTGCCGCCCTTTATTGTGATGGTACCGCCATCGCCGCTTGCGCCGCCGCCGATGCCTGCGCCACAGTTCCCAAAATAATTGCCGTCGCAGCATTTGGCGGTGATGGTTCCGCCGTTGATTGTGATGATGCCGCCGCTTCCGTACATGCCGCCGCCAATGCCCGCGCCCCAGTTGCCGTCCGAACTATTGCATTTAGCCGTTACGTAGCCGCCGTTGATTGTGATAATCCCACCGTTTCCGTTATGGCCGCCGCCGATGCCTGCGCCACAGCTGCCGGCAGAACCATTGCATTCAGCCGTTACGCTGCCACCGTTGATCGTGATAGTACCCCCGCTTTTACCATCGTTGCCGCCGATACCCGCGCCGTAGCCGTTGCCGGTCGCGCTCATTGAGCCCGTGCCGCCGATCGTGAGAGCCGTACCATCCGGTACCTGAAGTCCGGCATAATCTGTTCCGCTTTTCAACGTATTGGTTTTGCCGTCCGCCAGCGTCAGGTTAACGAACGAATGGTTCTGCAGTTCAAAGGCACAGCCGCCAGCCGAAGACAAGTCGATGCTCACACCACCAAGCGTAATGTTGACAGGCTCTGTTTTCGTCCCGCCGTTTACAACGATTTTATTGGAGGTCGTGGAGCCAGCCAGGACATACGTGCCCGCTGTATCGATGGTTATGTTTGTCGAACTCAGATCATTTGCCGTTACAGTGTTCTCTTCAGTGCTGTCAACCGTAAGCGACGCAGCATAGCTGTATGTATCGGCTTTCATCTGAAGACTGCACGCTCCCAACGGCAGATAAAGGTACAGCTTGCCGTCTGAGTCGGTATCCTTGAAGCCGTAGCTGTAGCCTGTACCTCCGATGACGGCTTTCAGTGATGAAACTGTCGTTCTTTCCGTGATACCGGGTAGTGTCACGGTGGTGAGGTAAACATCTTGGGCGTCGGTACCATTGTTTTGCAAGGTGCCGCTGTCGGAACCGTTTTGCCCTTTCCCGATTGTCTGCGCCGAAGAACCGGCTGTCGCATGAATGCTTCCGCCAGAAATACAGACCGCGCCGCCGTTGCCGCCATAACCGCCTCCGATGCCCGCACCTTCGATGCCCACGCCGCCGTCGCCGCCGACACCGCCGGTTGCCGTGATCGTGCCTCCACTGATGGTTACCGTACCGCCGTTGCCAGAGAAACCGCCGCCAATGCCAGCTCCGCCGCCGCCACCGGTTGCCGTGACCGTGCCTCCACTGATGGTTGCCGCACTGCCGGCTCTGCCATAACCACCTCCAATGCCAGCTCCGCCGACACCCACGCCGCCGATGCCGCCGCCGCCGGCTGCAGCAACCGATCCACCACGGATGGTCACCGTGCCACCGCTGCCGCCGTAGATTAGATCCATAGTTCCGCCTTTGCCGCCTCCGCCTCCGATGCCCGCGCCAAAACCTGTGCTGGCAGCCGTGACCGTACCGCCGCTGATGGTCACCGTGCCGCCTCCGCCTCCGTAGGTATCATCTACGCCTTGCAGGCAATTGCCGCCGCCAATGCCTGCACCATTGCTGCCGGTTGCTATAACCGTTCCGCCGCTGATGGTCACCGCTCCTCCATTACCACCCCTCGTGTCTCCCGCGCCGCCACCGATACCCGCTCCATCGCTTGAACCGTTTGCCGTGACTTTGCCGCTGCTGACGGTTACCGTACCGCAGTCACCGCCGCTGCTGACATACGTGCCTCCGTTGCCGCCGATTCCCGCGCCTTTACCTCCACTGTTCATATTTCCACTGGTCGCAGACAGCGAGTCCGTATCTGTTGAGGCACTGTCCTCCGATATGTAGAGCGTCGCGCCAGAAGGCACGCACAGCCCGGCATAATCTGAGCCGCTGGTAAGCGTATTGTTGCCTCGAAGCGTCAGGTTGACATAGGAACCCGCGCCGATCGAGAACGCACAGCCGCCTGAGTATGGCAATTCAATATCCACATTGTCAAGCACAACATTGACCGGACTGTCCTCGTTGCCGGCGTTCTCGTCCACCTTGATGGTGTACAACGTTGTAGTGCCCGATATGACATAGGTGCCCGCTGCGGAAATTTCTATGTTCCCTTCCTGAACCGAAAGGCTGGTCGGTGTTCCCTCCGCATGCGCCGCCGTAGACAAAAGCGCAAAGACCAGCGCCGCGCACAGCAGCAGGTTGAACCCCCGTTTCGTTTTCATTTTGATATCCCCCTTTTTCTTGGTTATCTGAAATTATTACAATACGCAATTTGCAACCAATTGCGTACGGACTTATTTTCATGTATAATGACCCATGAACTAAGCATTATGACTAAAGTCATTATACGCTTATCATGATAAAAGGCAAGGAGGGAACGCCGGATGGAAGATAAAAAAATGAACAGCAAAAAGCTGCAGGGTGCAGAAACAAAAAAGAAGATTTTAAAAACCGCAGCCGAACTATTCAGCGAATACGGTTTTGAAAAGGTCAGCGTGGACTCCATCATAGCAAAGGCCGGAATATCCAAGGGTGGTTTCTATGTACATTTCGATTCTAAGGATGCCCTAACCGCCGCGCTGATCGATGAATATGTAAGCAGGCTGGATTTAAGCTACACGGCTTATGTCAATTCCTTTCCCCAAGGAGCGGAAGCATCCGAAGTGCTTCGGTCATTGGTTGGGAGAATCGCCGACATCATCACGGATGAAATTGGATATAATTTGATCCGGATTGCCTATCGGATTCAGATTGATCGGAAAATCCCCAACGGTACGCTGCTCAGCTCCAACCGTGATCTCAACATCGTTTTCGGCGACCTGCTCCTAAGAGGTGTCCGACAGGGAGAGTTAAGAGAGGAGCTTGACGCCAAAACGGTCGCAGAGCAATTTGTCACCGTTTCGCGGGGATTTACCTATGAGTGGTGCATCAGATATCCGGAGTTTCGATTAAAGGATGAATTGCTGCGGCATTTCAATCTGCTTCTTTCCGGCATCAGAAAGTAACATGCTTAGGAATAAGTTCAAAAACTCCCAACAGCAATATGCTGTTGGGAGTTTTTGAACTTATAAAACTGGAGGGATATCATAGAAGTGCAGAGAGTAAACACCCAAAATGTGATAGAATCAAAGAAAGAACAAGGTGGTGTTTGCCATGCGCAAATATGATAAAGAGTTTAAAGAAGAAGCGGTCAAGTTGTCTGATGAAATCGGCGTGAAGCAGGCGGCGGCACAACTGGGCATTCCGTACTACTCTCTGGCAGAGTGGCGGCAGAAGCGAAAGGCCTTCGGAGATCACGCCTTCGTCGGCAGCGGCATTCGCCGTGACGCGCCGCTTTCCGAGAACGAGCGCCGACTGATAAAGGAAATCGCGGAACTGCGGAAGGCCAATGAGATTCTCAAGGATGCGCTGGGTTTTTTCGTCAAAGACCGGAAACGGTAAAGCCGGAGCGGTTGTATGAGTACATCACGCTGCGCCGTGAGCGGTTCTGCATTCATACCATGTGCCGGGTTGTAAACGTCAGTGAATCCGGGTACTACCGCTCTTTGCAGTCGGCTGGCAAACCAAAACCGTGGCAGCTGCTTCTGGTCAAAATACAGGAGATTTACAAAGAAAACCCGGACAATGACAATTATGGTGTTGGCCGAATTCTCCTGGCGCTTACACAGCGCGGTATCGCGGTAAGCCGAAGCAGCGTACGGCGGGCCATGAAGCGCGGAGGCCTGCTCCATCGCGCTCCTCGTCACCCCAGCAGTCTGACAAAAGCAGACTTGGCTGCGCAGAGAGCGGAGAACCTGATTCACCGGGATTTTACTGCAGACGCTCCTAACCGGAAGTGGCTGACAGATATCACGCAGATCCAATGTCAGGACGGCAAGCTGTACCTGGCAGCAGTTCTGGACTGTTATAACGGGGAGATCGTCGGTCTTGCCATGGATGACAACATGAAGAAGGAGCTGTGTATCCGGGCTTTCCGGTCCGCCTGTCAGGCACAGGGGGCTTATGGGATGATCCTGCACAGCGACCGCGGCAGCCAATTCACCAGCGCCGCATTTCGGAAGGTGCTGGTGCAATACGGTGCGGTTCAAAGCATGAGCGGTACGGGCCGCTGCTACGACAACGCCAGGATGGAGAGCTTTTTTGCGACGCTGAAGAAGGAAAAGCTTTATCGAATCAGGACGGAGCAGATGCCCATGGC
>JGI20225J20221_1000218_pt1 | contig 132638 bp, 90 predicted proteins | sample BioMet4_FD_20221 | JGI IMG/M metagenome (IMG submission 20221) | reverse complement strand
GGTATATCAGCTGGATTAACCACAATATTATTTATATTTAGTTTCTTAAGTTCAAAATGAATATTAAATCCGCAGAATCCGGCTTCATAGGCTGAATAATAAGTTCCACCAGGAAAATTAGTATTCAGATAGTCCCTTAATATTGAAGGTACAGGAGGTTGGTTGAATGTTTTATGATGCAGGTATTCTGTGTAAATTGTCACATTCCAACTTTTCAAATAAACATCAATTCCAACATAAATATTTTCTCCTTCAAAATTTAGTTTGTTACTTTGTGTACGCATAAGCTTTGAGTTTTTAATTGTTTAAGTTTGGTACCTCAAATATATTAATACTCTTAGCTTATGCTTTGTTCTTCTGCATATTAATTACAAACATAGGGACTGCTACAGAATCGAGGGTATCTGCCACTAAACAACTTGATCTACTACTGATTTGAACATTCGGTAGCATTATAGGATAGGTTGCTGTCATATATGGATAAGGGATATTCTGCTTTTTAAGGATACAATCAAGGTGAATGTAGCTTATGCTGATGGGATTGTTAACCGCTTTATTCTGGCAAGTTAACCCGTTTTGCAAAGAAAGCTAAGTAAGTTCTCAGCTGAGAACCCATGGGACTTCATTCGAGAACCCATGGGTTCTCAAATGAGAACTTACGGGTTTACGATTGAGGACTTACTTAGATTAAATGAAAGAAATGGATAGCTTATTAAAGAATATGTCATAAGCAAGAAGGCTGAGCAAGCTGTTGTTTCTAGAATTACAGCATCATTTAGGTAGCCACTTAGTGGCAGATCACTGATTTTAGTAGTAGATAAACACGATTTAGTGGCAGATGAATTGTACGGAAAGTTTATCTGCCACTAACTTATAGTATTAGTTATCAGAATATTATTCCGTTTTAGTAGCAGATAGGCAGATAAAAGGCAAAAAAGAGGTTCTTCGTCACTTTTGGTGCAAGATATTGCATTGAGCCTTTTATTTATAGTGCTTTTACCAACTTTTTATCAGATTCAATAAATGGCTTATTAAAAAGCATGTAGAGTTTTTATTAAATAAGCATTTGAGACCGTTTGCTTGCACCTAAAGTGACGAAGAACCTTTTTCTGTAAAATTGCGAAAAATAGAGATTGAAAAACTCCGGTCGGAGTTCAGTTGAAGTCCGGTGGGAGTTTGTCCAATGTCCGATGGGAGTTTGTGCAATGTCCGGCGGGAGATTTTCAGCCATTCAGGAATAATTTTCATCCATTGCCCAATGGATCGTTATCCAATGCCCTTTCATCTTTTCAAAGCAGGCATTCCTTAGTTAAACAATTCAATGAAAGTGTTGTAAGGAGGATTTTGTTTTACGTTGCAAACTCATCCATGTATTTCGAGCCTCATATCCGGTTTCTGTTCGTCAGACTGGGAATTTGCCGCAGGCTTCCTTCAGATTCCACTTTACAATGGACACCCTTGCTGTAAACTAATACTTCCAGCTATAATGGTATATTAGGGAGTTACACCCTAAAGCAAATAGTTCGTGCCGGTCGAACAACGTTGAAAAGGATAGAAGTATTAAAGATTTCTCTCCTATTGTATTCAAACATATCAGCAAATTTTATACCTTTACACTCAAATACATCCTAAAGAAAATGACAAAAACTCATAAATGAATACAAAAACAAAAACAGAACAATTGCAAAGCGTAAGCAGTGCTTTTGATGAATCGCTAAATAAAATGAACATTAGTAATATACAAAAATGACAAGCACAATACAAAGAGCCGAATTACAAGCAAAAATATGGAAAATAGCCAACGATGTACGTGGTGCTGTTGATGGATGGGATTTTAAACAGTTTGTACTGGGAACTCTTTTCTACCGTTTCATAAGCGAAAATTTCACGAATTACATTGAAGGTGGTGATGATAGTATTGATTATGCAAACTTAACAGATGATGTAATAACACCGGAAATAAAAGATGATGCTATTAAAACGAAAGGGTATTTTATATATCCTAGTCAACTTTTTGTAAATGTAGCCAAAAAAGCCAATACCAACACCAATCTTAATACTGACTTAAAAGCTATTTTTGACGCTATTGAAAGCTCAGCAAATGGTTATCCATCGGAAAAAGACATAAAAGGATTGTTTGCCGATTTTGACACTACCAGTACACGACTGGGAAATACCGTTGAAGCCAAAAATAGCCGACTGGCTGCTGTTATCAAAGGAGTGGAAGAACTCAACTTTGGCAATTTCGAAGATAATCAGATTGACCTTTTTGGTGATGCGTATGAATATCTCATCAACAATTACGCTGCAAATGCGGGTAAGTCTGGAGGTGAGTTTTTTACGCCTCAAAATGTATCCAAGCTTATTGCGCAGCTGGCATTACACAAGCAAACCACTGTAAACAAAATATACGACCCCGCGGCAGGCTCCGGCTCTCTGCTTCTTCAGGCAAAAAAACATTTCGATAATCATATTATTGAAGAAGGATTCTTTGGTCAGGAGATAAATCATACCACCTATAACCTTGCACGTATGAACATGTTTTTGCACAACATCAATTACGACAAGTTTAATATTGCACTTGGCAATACGCTTTTAAATCCGCACTTTGGCGATGACAAGCCTTTCGATGCCATCGTTTCTAATCCGCCGTACTCCATCAACTGGGAAGGGAGCGATAACCCTACGCTGATTAACGATGACCGTTTTGCACCTGCCGGTGTGCTGGCACCTAAATCAAAAGCTGATTTTGCTTTTGTACTGCATGCTCTAAGTTATCTTTCCAGCAAAGGCAGGGCAGCCATTGTTTGTTTCCCCGGTATTTTCTACCGTGGTGGAGCCGAACAGAAGATCCGGAAATATCTGGTTGATAACAATTTTGTGGAAACAGTTATCTCCCTTGCGCCCAACTTATTTTATGGTACTTCCATAGCCGTAAATATCCTGGTGCTTTCAAAACATAAAACCGATACAAAGACTCAGTTTATCGATGTAAGTGGGGAAGGTTTCTTCCAGAAAGTAACCAACAACAATGTGCTGACCGATGCACATATTGAAAAGATTATGCAACTGTTCGACAGCAAAGCAGATGTGGAACACATAACCAAATCGATAGACAATAACAAAATTGCTGAAAACGATTATAATCTCTCAGTAAGTTCGTATGTAGAAGCAAAGGATAATCGTGAAATCATCAATATTTCGGAATTGAAAGATGAAATAGCCATCACCGTGGAAAAGATTAATAAACTGCGTGTCGATATCGATGCTATTATTAAGGAGATTGAGGCATGAGTTATCTGGAGAAATTATTGGACGGAGTTGAGATAAAGTGGAAACCGTTAGCACATAATGAATATGGCATAGCTGAATTATGCAGAGGTCGTGTAATGTCAAAAGAGTATTTAATTGAAAATGCTGGTGAATATCCTGTTTACAGTTCTCAAACTGCAAATAATGGAGAAATCGGAAGAATTAAGTCATTTGACTTTGACGGAGAAACTGTCACATGGACAACTGATGGAGCTAATGCTGGTACTGTTTTTCATAGAACTGGCAAGTTTTCGATTACGAATGTTTGTGGTTTAATAAAGATAAAAGACACTAAAGTATTAAACTATAAGTTTTTATTTTATTGGCTTTCTATTGAAGCTAAAAAGCATGTTTATTCTGGAATGGGAAATCCTAAACTAATGAGTCACCAAATGGAGAAAATACCAATCCCCATTCCCCCACTCTCTGTCCAAAAAAAAATAGTCAGTATTCTCGACACCTTTACAGAGCTTACAGCGGAGCTTACAGCGGAGCTTACAGCTCGTAAAAAGCAGTATAACTACTATCGGGAACAGTTGCTGAACTTTGATATAGCCACGAAAGGGATGAAAAACACGAAAGAGGTGGAATGGAAGACATTGGGGGAGATCTTTGACTTAAAAAATGGGTATACTCCTTCTAAATCAAATCAAGAATATTGGGAAGATGGTACTATTCCTTGGTTTAGAATGGAAGATATTAGAGAAAACGGCAGAGTACTCGATAAATCAATACAATATGTAAATACTTGTGCTGTAAAGGGTGATAAACTTTTTCCTGCTAATTCAATCATAGTTGCTACTTCTGCAACCATCGGAGAACATGCATTAATTACTGTTCCATTTTTATCTAATCAGAGATTTACAAATCTTAGCTTGAAAAGTGAATATGAAAATAAATTCATAATCAAATATCTTTTCTATTACGGCTTTGTATTGGATGAATGGTGTAAAAACAACGTAACTATTGGTAACTTTGCAGGAGTAGATATGAATGGATTTAAGAAATTCCAAATTCCAATGCCCCCTCTCGCAAAACAAGCCCGCATCGTCACTATTCTCGACAAATTCGACACACTCACAACCTCAATGAGTGAAGGTTTGCCAAAAGAGATAGAATTAAGAAAAAAACAATATGAATATTATAGAGATCTGTTACTAACATTTCCAAAGGATAAATTAAACACATAATATGGGACAGACATTAACAGAAATAGCACAATCACTTAAAGATAACGCAAAAAAAGTGCAGTTGATTTATGCATTTAATGGCACTGGAAAGACACGCTTATCCCGTGAGTTTAAAGAATTGATATCTCCAAAAGAAACTGATGAAATAAATGAAGAGTTCGGTATTAAAATACTTTATTATAATGCTTTTACAGAGGACTTATTCTACTGGGATAATGATTTGGATGCCGACTTGGATAGAAAACTCAAAATACAACCCAATAGTTTTACAGATTGGGTACTTCGTGATCAAGGACAGGATCAAAATATTATTAGAACCTTTCAGCAATTAACAAATGAAAAATTAACTCCTCAATTTAGTGAAAATTACTCTGAGATACATTTTTCTTTCGAGCGAGGGAATGAAGAAAGTTCAGAGTACGTAAAAATTTCTAAAGGAGAAGAAAGCTGTTTTATATGGAGTATTTTTTATAGCTTAATGGAGCAAGTGGTTGGAGTTCTAAATATTCCAGAACCCAACGAACGAGAAGTCAATCAATTTAATGACTTAAAATATGTGTTTATTGATGATCCCGTAAGCTCATTGGACGATAACCACTTAATTGAGCTAGCAGTAAATGTTGCGGAATTAATAATATCAAGTAAATCTAATTTAAAGTTCATTATTACAACACATAATCCTTTATTTTATAATGTTATTTTTAACGAACTCAATCTTAAAAGTAAAAAGAACAGGAATTGTTGCTTTATGTTGGATAAAAACGAAGATGGTACTTTTGAATTAAAAGAAAAGTTTGGAGACTCAAACAAAAGTTTTTCATACCACCTTTTTCTAAAACAAACTATCCAAGAAGCCATTGACAATAATGCTATTCAAAAATATCACTTTATACTACTACGAAATCTGTATGAGAAAACAGCTAATTTTTTAGGATATCCTGAATGGAAAATATTACTACCTGAAGATAGACAATTATATTATAATAGGATAATTCAATTCACAAGTCATTCAACTTTATCAAATGAAGTAGTACCAGAACCTACAGAACCAGAAAAACAAACTGTAAAGTTGCTATTAAAGCATTTGAATGACAGTAAATATTGGAAAGAAGAAATAGCAGCTGAGACCTAAATAAATAGTACAAGAATATGACACAGTATAAAACCATAGCAGAATCGAAGAATTTCATAGTCCTTGATAATTACACCAAGGACTCAGTGATGAACGAACCACCTGCTGTCTATCAGACGGAATCAGCTCTTGAGCGAGAATTTATCAAGGATTTAATAAATCAAGGTTATGAAAACCCCTCTAACCTTAATTCTCCTGAAGCAATGCTTACCAATGTGCGGTTGCAGCTTCAGACTCTTAATAATATGGTGTTTACTGATGGTGAATGGGCTCGATATGTGGAGGAGTATTTAGATAAACCAAGTGATAGCCTTGTTGAGAAAACAAGAAAAATACACGATAATTACATTTACGATTTTGTGTTTGACGATGGGCATATCCAAAACATCTACTTAGTAGATAAGAAGAATATTGCCCGTAATAAAGTGCAGGTAATCTCGCAATTCGAGCAAAAAGGGACACACGCCAATCGTTATGATGTTACCATATTGGTAAATGGTTTGCCTTTAGTACAAGTGGAACTAAAAAAGCGCGGGGTAGCTATCCGCGAAGCATTTAATCAGGTACATCGATATACGAAAGAGAGTTTTAATAGTACCAACTCTCTCTTTAAATTCCTGCAGATTTTCGTGATCTCCAACGGTACCGACAGCCGCTATTTTGCCAACACCGTGGAACGTAATAAAAACAGTTTTGACTTTACCATGAACTGGGCAAAGGCCGACAATACGTTGATTAAAGACCTCAAAGATTTTACAGCAACATTTTTTCAGAAAAGAACCCTGCTGAATATACTGCTTACCTATTCGGTTTTCGACACCAGCGATACGCTGCTTGTTATGCGACCCTATCAGATTGCAGCCACGGAAAGAATCTTATGGAAAATAGCCAGTTCGTATCAAGCTAAAAAATGGTCATCCACTGAAGGAGGCGGTTATATCTGGCACACCACTGGCTCAGGCAAAACGCTTACCAGTTTTAAAGCAGCAAGATTAGCCACACAATTGGAGTATATTGATAAAGTCTTCTTTGTAGTAGATCGCAAGGATTTGGACTTTCAAACGATGAAAGAATACCAACGCTTCTCGCCTGATAGTGTGAACGGTTCGGATAGTACAGCAGGTTTAAAGCGGAATATAGAGAAAGAAGATAATAAAATTATCGTTACCACCATTCAGAAGCTGAATAACCTGATAAAAACCGAAGGTGACCTCGCTATATATCAAAAGCAGGTGGTGTTTATCTTTGATGAAGCCCACCGCTCACAATTTGGCGAAGCACAAAAGAACCTGAGTAAGAAGTTCAAAAAATACTATCAGTTTGGATTTACTGGTACACCCATCTTCCCTGAAAATGCATTAGGTGCGGAAACTACCGCCAGCGTATTTGGTCGGGAATTGCATGCCTATGTAATTACCGATGCCATCAGGGACGAAAAAGTGCTAAAATTCAAAGTGGACTACAACGATGTACGTCCGCAGTTTAAAAGTTTTGAAACTGAAATTGATGAGGAAAAGCTAAGCGCAGCCGAAAACAATATGGCCTTGCTTCATCCGAAACGCATCCGAGAAATCTCTCAATATATCTTACTAAATTTCCGACATAAAACCCATCGAAACCAAGGTAGTAACAAAGGCTTTAACGCCATGTTTGCAGTAAGCAGTGTGACTGCAGCCAAATGTTATTACGAGGAACTAAACCATTTGCAAAAAGAGAGCGATAAGCCCCTGAGAATAGCCACGATCTTTTCTTTTGCCGCCAACGAAGAGCAAAACGCTGTTGGTGAGATTACGGATGAGACCTTTGAACCCTCTGCCATGGATCTCAGTGCAAAAGAGTTTCTGACCAAAGCCATTAATGACTATAATACCATGTTTAAAATGAATTATGGTATTGATAGTAAAGGGTTTCAAGATTACTATCGCGACCTTGCCAAACGAGTTAAGAGTAAAGACATAGACCTAATTATTGTAGTGGGAATGTTCTTGACCGGCTTTGATGCACCTTCACTGAATACTTTATTCGTAGATAAAAACCTGCGTTACCATGGGTTGATGCAAGCTTTCTCACGTACCAACCGTATATATGATGCTACAAAAACCTTCGGAAATATTGTTACCTTCAGGGATTTAGAACAGGCTACAGTAGATGCCATTACGCTTTTCGGAGATAGTAGCACTAAAAACGTAGTTCTTGAGAAGAGTTACAGAGAATATTTGGAAGGCTTTACAGACATTGCCACAGGTGAAGCCCGCAGAGGTTATATGGATGTAGTAAAAGAATTAAATGAAAAATTCCCTAATCCTGATGAAATAGCCACAGAAAAAGATAAAAAAGAGTTCTCAAAACTATTCGGAGAGTATCTACGCATAGAAAATATATTGCAAAATTACGACGAATTTACTCATCTCAAAGCACTTCAGAAAATAGACCTGGACGATGCGGAAGCTCTGGAAGCATTTAAAGCCGCTCATTTTATTAGCGACAAGGATATAGCAACCATGCAGGGGATTGAAATGCTGGCAGAACGAACTGTCCAGGATTATCGTTCCACCTACAATGATATTCGAGACTGGTTAAGACATCAGAAAAGCGGAAAGGAATCCGAAAAATCAGCCATCGATTGGGATGATGTAGTCTTTGAAATAGACTTGCTTAAATCGCAGGAAATAAATCTGGATTACATTCTTGAACTTATATTTGAACACAACAAAAAGACAAAAGACAAAGTTGCGTTAGTCGAGGAAATTCGCAGGGTTATTCGAGCCAGTGTAGGCAATCGTGCCAAGGAAAGCTTAGTAGTTGATTTTATCAACGAAACTGACCTTGATTCCATTAAGGACAAAGCGAATATTATCGATTCTTTTTTTGCTTATGCACAAGGCAAACAAAAAACAGAAGCTTCGGAATTAATCGCAGATGAAAACCTGAATGAAGAAGCAGCAAAACGATATATAACCGCTTCTTTAAAACGTGAATTTGCCAGTGAAAACGGAACAGAACTTAATTCCATTTTACCCAAAATGAGTCCTCTAAATCCTCAGTATTTGACAAAGAAGCATAGTGTTTTTCAAAAGATTTCTTCTTTTATCGAAAAGTTTAAAGGCGTGGGAGGGCAAATTTGACATTCAACGCACAGTCAGTAAAGAGAAAACATAAAATTCTATTAGTTTGGGTGTAGCTTTCGAGTTGCACCCAATTGTTTTTCAGGAAATTTATGCTTAAGAATTCAATCCCTCAGGATTTCTGTATGATCCGAAAATCCACCGAACCATCATTTCTGGGTATAAAAAAAGTGTAAACCAGCTAAATCACTGACTTACACTCTTTAGTGCGGAGAGATAGGTTTGTGAACCTAACGCTCCAGTATCTTAGTCTTCAATCTTTTACAAATCAAATTATCTCTATGGTAACTATTATATCCGACTTCTCAGATAAAGCAAATTGAATGGGTGCCCGTTAAGTTTATTATTTGGTATACAATAACACGGAAAACTCGCAAGACCGTAAAATGTTGCATCGTTTTTGCTGTTGAAAATACTTTTACCGGATACTAATTGTTTGTATTCCTGCTCAATAACAGTATTGGCACATATCACTCCGTAGAGTTGAGCAACCAAGGGGAATATTCTAAAAGTCGACACTGTAATGAGCTATGTAGTAGTTATCACTATGGTGGTTCAACTGATATCCGCAGCTAAGCATGACAATTATCTGCTCAAAGAGGTTCATTTGCCGCAAAATGCTACTCTTGCCATAGATCGTATCTATATCGACTATGAACAATTCCAACGATTGACAGAAGAGGGCAACCAGCTCAGGTTATGTTTTTCAAGAGTTTGGCGATACTTCATTTTGTTATATGTATCTATATTAATCCTTCGGTAAGGAATATTCTGCTTTTTGAGGATACAGCCAAGGTTAATGTAGATTGTAGAGATGGGTGTGTCTAGCACTTTTTACTGATAGATTAACCAATTTTACAAAGTAACATAAGTAAGCCCTCAGTTGAAGGCTCACCGGTTTTCATCTGAAGGCTACGGAGAAATCGAGTAGTTTATTAAATAGGATGCCATATACGAGAAAGCTGAACGAGCTGTTTTTTCTAGAATTACAGTATTATTTAAATAGCCGGTTAGATAAACTGCAAAAAAAAAGCTGCGTTAGCAGAATTAATTCTTTGCTAACGCAGCTATTATATTGGCTGTTAACTTTTTATAAATATAAAGTGATAAAGATTACTTATATTCTTCCCAGCTCTTTATCAAAAGATCATCCACAGTCAGCGTGCAGAATGCATTAATGAAAGCGCTAGCCAATCGAGGATTGGTTATTAATGGGATATTTAAGTCAATAGCTGCACGACGAATCTTATATCCATTGGTCAATTCACCTTCAGTTAAGTTCTTTGGAATATTAACTACCATATCAATTTCCTTGTTATGGAGCAGATCTAAAGCCTGAGGTGTACCTTCCTGGCTTGGCCAATATACTAATGTGCTTGGAATTCCATTTTCGACTAAAACATTGTGTGTGCCACCTGTTGCAAACAAGTTGTATCCTTTCTCGGTAAGAAGACGCGCTGCTGCCAGCATATCAGTCTTCTCTTTGGCTGTACCTGTTGATAAAAGAATATTCTTTTTAGGGATCTTATAGCCTACAGAAAGCATAGCCTTTAAGATTGCACAAGAACTATCATCACCAATACATCCTACCTCTCCAGTACTAGCCATATCAACGCCTAACACAGGGTCGGCCTTTTGCAGACGAGAGAAAGAGAACTGAGACGCTTTAATGCCTACGTAATCCAAGTCGAATAGACTCTTCTCTGGCTTTTCTACAGGTAATCCCAACATAATCTTTGTAGCCAGCTCAATAAAGTTTATCTTTAAGACTTTGCTCACAAATGGGAAGCTACGAGAAGCACGAAGGTTACATTCTATCACTTTAATATCGTTCTCTCTAGCCAGATACTGAATATTAAATGGCCCGGAAATATTTAATTCTTTTGCAATTTGCTTAGAGATACGTTTAATGCGGCGTACTGTTTCCACATAAAGTTTCTGTGGAGGGAATTGAATAGTAGCATCACCTGAATGCACACCTGCGAACTCAATATGTTCACTTATTGCATAGGCAATAATTTCACCTTTATCTGCCACTGCATCCATTTCCACTTCCTTGGCAAATTCAATAAACTGACTAACAACAACCGGATGTTTCTTAGATACATTTGCAGCTAACTGTAAGAATCGTACTAATTCTTTCTGATTTGAACAAACATTCATAGCTGCACCACTAAGCACATATGAAGGTCTCACCAAAACTGGGAATCCTACTTCTGCAACGAAATCATTAATATCTTCCATGCTGGTTAATTCTCTCCAGCGAGGTTGATCTACACCAATACGGTCGAGCATTGCAGAGAACTTATTCCTATCTTCTGCATTATCTATACTTTTTGCTGAAGTACCAAGAATATTGATATTCTGTTCGTCCAGTCTCATTGCAAGGTTATTAGGAATCTGGCCTCCTGTAGATACAATTACGCCATGAGGATTTTCCAGTTCCAGGATATCCATTACACGTTCGAATGTGAGTTCATCAAAATAAAGACGATCACACATATCATAGTCTGTAGATACTGTTTCGGGATTGTAATTGATCATTACACTACGCCAGCCTTCTTTACGGATTGTATTCAAAGCATTTACACCACACCAGTCGAACTCTACAGAACTACCAATACGATAAGCACCAGAACCAAGAACTACAATTGAGCGATGATCACCTAAATAATCTACATCATTAGCAATTCCGCTATAAGTAAGGTACAGGTAATTAGTCTGAGCAGGATATTCAGCAGCCAGAGTATCAATCTGCTTAACTACCGGAACAATATTCAAAGATTTACGATAATCGCGAACCTTAGTCATTGCCTGTTCCATATCGCCACCATCATTCCATATAGCGCGGGCAATCTGGAAATCAGAGAAGCCTTGAACTTTTGCTTTTCGAAGTAATTCAGGAGAAACTGATTCCAGTTTATTATATGATTCCAGTTCATTAGCAGTACGAACAATGTTCATCAATTTCTGAAGGAACCATTTATCAATTTTAGTCAGGTCATGTATCTGATCGATAGTATATCCAGCCTTGAAAGCTTCGCTAATAACAAAAATACGCTTATCAGTTGGTTCATGCAGAGACTTATCAATGTCTTCAATAACCAGTTCTTTGTTTTCCACGAAACCGTGCATTCCCTGACCTATCATACGAAGTCCTTTCTGGATAGCTTCTTCGAAAGTACGACCAATTGCCATAACCTCTCCTACCGACTTCATGCTACTGCCTAATTCACGATCTACACCATGGAACTTTCCTAAGTCCCAGCGAGGAATCTTACAAACCACATAGTCAAGTGCTGGTTCAAAGAAGGCAGAAGTTGTTTTTGTTACAGAATTCTTTAAGTCGAACAAGCCATATCCCAGTCCCAACTTAGCAGCAACGAAAGCCAGAGGATAGCCGGTTGCTTTAGAAGCCAATGCAGAAGAACGACTCAAGCGGGCATTTACTTCAATAACTCTGTAGTCTTCACTTTCTGGGTCAAAAGCATACTGAACGTTACATTCTCCAACAATACCAATATGGCGAATAATACGAATTGCCAGTTCACGTAGTTTGTGATATTCGCTGTTTGTTAGTGTCTGTGAAGGAGCAATTACAATACTCTCACCTGTATGGATTCCCAGCGGGTCAAAGTTCTCCATGTTACAAACAGTAATACAGTTGTCAAAGCGGTCACGTACCACTTCATATTCTATTTCTTTCCATCCTTTCAATGATTTCTCAACCAAAACCTGAGGAGAGAAAGAGAAAGCTTTTTCTGCTAATTTATTTAGTTCTTGCTCATTGTCACAGAAACCTGATCCTAAACCACCAAGGGCGTATGCCGCACGGATAATAACAGGATATCCCAGTTCTTTAGCTGCACGTCTTGCATCAACAATATTATCTACAGCTTCACTCTTTATGGTCTTAACATCTATTTCGTCGAGTTTCTTAACGAATAACTCACGATCTTCTGTGTCAATAATAGCTTGTACAGGAGTTCCTAATACCTGAACATTATATTTTTCAAAAAGACCTGCTCTATATAGTTCTACTCCGCAATTCAAAGCTGTTTGTCCACCAAAAGCTAATAAAACGCCTTCTGGCTTTTCTTTCTGAATTACTTTTTCTACAAAAAAGGGAGTAACCGGCAAAAAATAAATAGTATCGGCAACCCCCTCNGATGTTTGAACAGTAGCAATATTCGGATTAATCAACACCGTCTGTATTCCTTCTTCACGTAAAGCTTTCAAAGCCTGCGAACCGGAATAGTCAAATTCTCCAGCCTCACCAATTTTCAGGGCACCGGAACCAAGTATTAATACTTTCTTTATTTTATCTTTCATTGATTNTTCNTTTTAATATTANAGCATCTCTACAAATTTNTCGAACAAGAATTCTGTGTCCGTTGGTCCACTTGCTGCTTCAGGGTGGAATTGTACTGAAAAGAATGGTTTTGTTTTGTGTTTTATACCTTCATTCGTATTATCATTCATGTTGATAAAGAATGGCTCCCAATCACTGCCTAAAGTAGAATTATCTACTGCAAAACCGTGATTCTGACTTGTAATAAAACATTTTTCAGTACCTACCATACGAACCGGTTGGTTATGACTACGGTGTCCGTACTTCAATTTATAAATATTAGCGCCACCAGCTTTTGAAAGCAACTGGTTACCCATACATATTCCGAAGATCGGTTTATCGCCGTTTAAAGCTTTGCGAATGTTCTGAACTGTAACATCACACATGTTAGGGTCTCCAGGACCATTTGAGATGAAAAGTCCGTCATATTCAATTGTGTTGAAATCATAATCCCAAGGTACACGGATTACAGTTACATCTCTCTTTAGTAAACAACGAATGATGTTATGCTTTACTCCACAATCCACTAAAAGAACTTTCTTCTTTCCTGTTCCGTAAGTAATAACCTCTTTGCAGCTAACACGCTCAACCTGGTTGATAAGATTTGGATCGACAAAAGGAATATCGTTTTCTGGTTTCAATTCCCCATCCACTTCCGGGAATACAATCTTTCCTTTCATAGAACCTTTTACACGAAGTAACTTTGTCAGTTCACGAGTATCAATGCCGTAGATTCCAACAACTTTTTCGCTCTTCAACCAGCTTTCAAGGCTTTCAACTGCATTCCAATGGCTATATTCCCATGAATAGTCACATACAATAATACCTTCAGCATGGATTTTCTCTGATTCCATAAAAGTGGAAAGTCCGTCTTTTTCACTTCTTGGAGGAACACCATAGTTACCTACTAAAGGAAAAGTTAGCGTCATTATCTGACCGGAATAAGATGGATCGGTCAAACTCTCGGGATATCCCATCATGGCAGTATTAAACACTACCTCTCCCGCAATAGCTTTCTCGTAACCGAAGGATTTTCCTTTGAAAACACTTCCATCATCGAGAATCAATAAAACATTCTTTTCTTTTTGCATTCTTCTGTTATATCTCTTGTTCTTAAATATAATGTTCTTCTACAATTAAACAAAACATTTTTTTGCTTCGTTTCTATCTTAAGTCTGCTCAACTTATTAATCAAAGTAGTGCAGGTATATTTGTGCAAATTGCATTGTTCAACATAGAGCAATGCAATTTACTTAAAGTTTAATCCTTATAAACTTTTTCCATATATGTAATGAAAGCTTCATTGACCAGCTTATTACCACCAGGCGTCGGATAGTCACCCGTAAAATACCAGTCACCCGGATTCTTCGGACAAGCAGTATGGAGTCCCTCCAAATGCTGATAAACAATCTCTACCTTAGCTTTAGTACCATCCGGCGTAAGAAGTTCAACCATTTTTGTAGCAATCTCTTCGTCAGTAAATGGAGCATAGAGTTCCTTTACGTAATTAACGATTTGCTCCTTAGGAAGGTTCTGCTGATCTTTCGATTTTTTAAATGCCTGCGTTATAATATCACACATATTGCGTTCTTTCAATAAAGCAATTGTAGCACGGAATGCAATAAACTCATTCATGCGAGCCATATCTATTCCATAATAATCAGGATAGCGAACCTGAGGAGAAGATGAAACGATTACAATCTTTTTCGGATTCAGACGATCAAGAATACCAATAATACTTTGCTGTAATGTTGTTCCTCGGACAATACTGTCGTCAATAACCACAAGATTATCTACATAAGGAACAAGACTACCATAAGTAATGTCATACACATGAGCTGCTAAATCGTTTCTTGTATTGCCTTCAGCAATAAATGTGCGTAACTTGATATCTTTTATAGCCACCTTTTCTGATCGAATACGCATGGAAAGGATCTTTTCCAGTTCTTCATCTTTTAATGGATGATCAGCCGATGCTATCTTTTTCAATTTTAAACGATTCAGATAGTTGTCAAAGCCTTCAAGCATTCCATAAAAGGCAACCTCAGCGGTATTTGGAATAAAAGAGAACACTGTATTCTTTAAGTCATTATCAATGGCTTTAAGAATGGGCTGTACCAGATTTATTCCAAGAGCTTTACGTTCATTATAAATATCTTTATCACTTCCTCGTGAGAAATAAATTCTTTCAAAGGAGCAAGCACTAAGTTTCTTTGGTTCGTTGATCTGAGCAAAACGGACATTTCCATTCTTATCAACTAAAATGGCCTCACCCGGATTAAGTTCTTTCACGTCTTCTCCGGCTACATTCATAGCTGTTTGAATAACAGGTCTTTCAGAAGCAAGAACTACAATTTCATCATCATGATAATAAAAAGCAGGACGAATACCCCATGGATCTCTGAAAGAGAATGATTCTCCGCTACCAGTTATTCCACAAATCACATATCCCCCATCCCAAACATCACTTGATGTCTTTAATACATTTACTAAATCAATATCGTCTTCAATAGCATGTGTAATATCCATACCATTTAATCCTTTAGCTTCAGCATCTCTAAACAGACGTTCAACTTCACGATCAAGGCGGTGTCCCACCTGCTCAAGCATAATATATGTATCGGAATATTTCCGGGGATGTTGTCCGGTTTCAGTTATACGCTGAAATATTTCATCAACATTCGTCATGTTGAAGTTACCGCAAAGAGCTAGATTCTTTGCCCTCCAGTTATTCCGGCGAAGGAACGGATGAACATAAGAAATACCACTTTTTCCAGTGGTACTGTAGCGAAGGTGACCCATNTAGAGNTCTCCTGCAAAAGGAAGACAACGTTTGGCATAATCTGCATCGTGAAGTTTCTCCGGAGTTAAATCCTTGAAATTAGATTGCACTGCACCAAATATTTCAGTTATAGCCCCGGTTCCTAATGCTCTTTCACGAAACATATATTCTTCTCCGGGATTTGCTTCCAGTTTTACACAAGCTAATCCTGCCCCTTCCTGCCCACGGTTATGCTGCTTCTCCATCAAAAGATAGAGCTTATTCAGTCCATACATCCATGTTCCATACTTCTGCTCATAATACTCTAAGGGCTTCAGTAAGCGGATCATTGCTACGCCACATTCATGTTTTAATGGTTCCATNTANANATATACTTCTATTCTACTGTTACAGATTTTGCAAGGTTACGAGGTTGATCAACATCCATGCCTTTGCATACAGCAACATGATAAGCCAACAACTGAAGTGGCACTGTTGCTATTAATGGATCAAGACATTCAATTGTTTCAGGCAACTCTATACAAAAATCAGCAATATTCTTTATCACTTCATCACCTTCAGTTACAATCGCAATTACTTTTCCTTTACGTGCCTTAATTTCCTGAATATTACTAAGCAATTTTTCATACATACCGTTCTTTGTAGCAACGACAACAACAGGCATTTCTGCATCAATCAATGCAATAGGACCATGTTTCATCTCTGCAGCAGGATAACCTTCTGCATGTATATATGATATTTCTTTTAATTTTAAGGCGCCTTCCAAAGCTACAGGGTAGCTGTATCCACGACCTAAATATATAAAATTATGCGCGTAAGTGAATATCTGCGATAACTGAGCGATCTTATCGTTAAGTTCTAATATTTTCTTCATCTTATCCGGAATCTGGTTCAGCTCACGAACCACATTCAGGAATTCTTCCTCACCAATTGAGTGCTTTTCCTTAGCCAATGTTAAAGCTAACATAGTCAGCACAGTAACCTGTCCTGTGAAAGCTTTAGTTGAAGCCACACCAATTTCAGGTCCTACGTGAATATACGAACCTGTATGCGTTGCTCTAGGAATTGAAGAACCAATTGCATTACAAATTCCATAGATAAATGCTCCTCTACTTTTGGCAAGTTCTACAGCAGCCAACGTATCTGCAGTCTCTCCTGATTGTGAAATAGCAATTACTACATCATCCGGAGAAATTACAGGATCACGGTAACGGAATTCAGATGCATATTCCACCTCTACCGGAATGCGGCAAAAACTTTCTATCAAATGTTTTCCAATCAAAGCAGCATGCCAGGAAGTTCCACAAGCTACTATTATAAATCTATTTGCCTTAAGCAGCTTTTCTTTATAATCTATTACAGCAGAAAGCACAACGTTTGTTCCCTCTACATTTATACGTCCACGCATACAATCGTGAATACAATCCGGTTGCTCAAAAATCTCTTTCAACATAAAATGAGGGTATCCTCCTTTTTCAAGCTGACCAAGATTCAGTACGACAGTTGATACTTCCGGATTCATAACCACATTGTTGAGGTTAACAACCTTTAGCTCCTGTCCACGTCTAATTACTGCAATCTCTTCATCTTCAAGATATACCACCTTATCTGTATATTCAACAATCGGTGTAGCATCAGATGCCAGGAAAAATTCATTTTCCCCGATACCTACAACCAGTGGACTACTTTTACGAGCTGCAATTACTTCATCCGGATGATTCTTTTCTAATACAGCTATTGCGTAAGCCCCAATTACTTCATGCAAAGCTAATTGAACTGCAGTAAGCAAATCAAGGTTATTAGTTACCTTAATATATTCTATCAGTTGAACTAAAACTTCTGTATCTGTACTACTTTTGAAAATATATCCTTTTGCCTGAAGTTTTTCTTTTAGAACAGCATAATTTTCAATGATACCATTATGTATTAGGGCAAGATTTTCTGAAGAAGAATAATGAGGATGGGCATTTGCCTGACAAGGTTCGCCATGAGTAGCCCAGCGAGTATGAGCAATTCCAATGTTTCCGGAAATATCTTTCTGCGCGACAAATTCTTCTAATTCAGAAACTTTGCCTTTCGCTTTATAAACGTTTAATTGTTGGTCATTACTAATCAGTGCAACCCCAGCGCTATCATAACCTCTGTATTCCAGCCGTTTTAATCCTTTGATAAGAATGGGGTAAGCGTCTCTTTTACCAATATAGCCTACTATTCCGCACATTTTATGTATGTATTTAAATTTCTCGGCAAAGATAGATATTATTATTATAATTTGAGCATATTAATAGCAATTAATGGGCACAATAGTCCAAAAAACTTTCATATTAATCACGCAACCATTCCTAAGATTATTTATACTATAATTATTCAGTGGTTATATATTGTAATTTATTTAGGCTAATAATATACTTATTGAAAGTAAAAACACTTATTTTTGTTTCATTATATAAATCAAGATAGATAATAATTTATTTTATAATATACATAAAAGCAAATATAAGTATCAAAATGAAATTAAATTTCTATTTTTGCAATCCAATTTGATAGAGACAGTAGGTATTAAGATACAATAAAGTCAAAGAGAATGATGAAACAAGAACTTTTTAACAACCAAAAGACAGAAAATCCTTTCCAGCAATGCCCAGATAAGCTAGGTTTATATGATGTAGCAAATGAGCATGACGCATGTGGAGTTGGAATGTTAGTCAACATTAAAGGAGGGAAATCTCACGAAATAGTAGAATCCGCTCTGAAAGTATTAGAAAACATGCAGCACCGCGGCGCAGAAGGCGCAGACAGTAAAACAGGTGATGGAGCTGGAATTATGCTGCAAATTCCTCACGAGTTCATATTACTACAAGGTATACCTGTACCTGAAAAAGGAAAATACGGAACAGGACTTTTATTTCTTCCAAAAGATACTAAAGATCAGGATTCTATTTTAAAGATCATTATAGAGGAAGTTGAGAAAGAAGGACTGACCTTGATGCATCTTCGCAACGTTCCTACTAATCCTGACATTTTGGGCAAAGGTGCTCTTGCTACTGAACCTAATGTAAAACAAATTTTTGTTACTGGGTTCTCAGACTCTGAAAATGCAGAACGGAAACTGTATATAATAAGGAAGAGAATAGAGAACAAAGTCAACTCTTCTTCTATAGAATCTAAAAAAGATTTCTATATTGTTTCTTTATCAAGCAAAAGTATTATCTATAAGGGAATGTTGTCATCATCACAATTGAGACACTATTTCCCGGACTTAACAAATAACTATTTTACGAGTGGTATAGCATTGGTACACTCTCGTTTTAGTACAAACACCTTCCCTACCTGGTCATTGGCTCAACCATTCCGTTTATTAGCGCACAATGGCGAGATCAACACGATTCGTGGTAATCGCGGATGGATGGAAGCAAGAGAAGGCGTACTTAGTTCCCCTGCTCTCGGTGATTTGAAAGACATTCGTCCTATTGTTCAAAAAGGCATGAGCGATAGTGCATCTTTGGATAATGTACTTGAATTTTTAATAATGTCAGGACTAAGCTTGCCTCACGCAATGGCTATGTTAGTGCCTGAAAGCTTCAATGAAAAGAACCCTATTTCAGAAGATCTGAAAGCGTTCTATGAATACCATTCTATTTTAATGGAGCCATGGGATGGTCCTGCAGCTTTATTATTCTCTGATGGAAGATATGCCGGAGGTATGCTAGACAGAAACGGTCTGCGTCCAGCTCGTTATCTGATCACAAAGAACGACATGATGGTAGTTGCTTCCGAAGTTGGCGTAATGGAATTCAATCCAAACGAAATAAAGGAAAAAGGACGTTTGCAACCAGGAAAGATTTTATTGGTTGATACAGAAAAAGGTGAAATTTATTACGATGGTGAGTTAAAAAAACAACTTGCAGAAGCAAAGCCTTATCGTACATGGCTTGCAAACAATCGTATTGAACTGAATGAATTAAAGACCGGACGAAAGGTTTCTCATAAGGTTGATAATTATGAGCGTATGCTCCACAATTTTGGTTATTCAAAGGAAGATATAGAAAAGCTGATCATTCCTATGAGTACTACTGGAGCTGAACCATTAGCATCTATGGGTAATGACACTCCATTAGCTGTTCTTTCTACAAAACCTCAGCTTTTGTATAACTACTTCCGTCAGCAATTTGCTCAGGTAACCAATCCTCCGATTGACCCTTTGCGTGAGGAATTAGTTATGTCACTTACAGAGTATATCGGTGCAGTAGGTATGAATATACTTACTCCAAATGAAGAGCACTGTAAAATGGTAAAACTGAACTATCCGATTTTGAGCAATGCACAATTGGATATTCTGTGTAATATTAGATATAAAGGATTTAATACTGTAAAACTTCCAATTCTATTTGAAGTTAGTAAAGGAAAAGCCGGATTAAAAGAAGCATTGGCTAAACTTTGCAAGCAAGCAGAACAGTCGGTTATTGATGGTGTAAACTACATTATTCTTTCTGACAAGGGTGTAGATGCAACTCATGCAGCTATCCCAGCCCTACTTGCAGTGAGCGCAGTTCATCATCACCTGATTTCTGTTCAGAAACGTGTACAAACTGCATTAATTGTGGAAAGCGGTGAAATTCGTGAGGTAATGCATGCTGCATTATTATTAGGTTTTGGAGCAAGCGCTATCAATCCATACATGACATTCGCTATTTTGGATGAGTTGGTTGCTAAACAAGAGATTCAGCTTGATTATGCAACTGCAGAAAAGAACTATATTAAATCTATCTGCAAGGGACTCTTCAAAATTATGTCCAAAATGGGAATCAGTACGATTCGTAGTTACCGCGGTGCTAAAATTTTCGAAGCTGTTGGTTTAAGCCAAGAATTGAGCGATGCATACTTTGGAGGAATTAATTCAACGGTAGGAGGAATACATCTCGATGAAATTGCAGCCGATGCTATTAAGCTACATGCTGAAGGTTTTGAAACTAACGAATTAGATATACTTAAAAATAAAGGAATATATAGCTTCCGCAAAGATGGTGAACAGCATGCCTGGAATCCAGAGACAATTTCTACACTTCAGCTTGCTACCCGACTAGGTAGTTACAAGAAGTTCAAAGAATTCTCTCACATGGTAGATGAGAAAGAGGCTCCAATATTCTTACGCGATTTCTTAGGTTTCAAAAAAAGTCCTATTTCTATCGATCAGGTTGAACCTGCTTCAGAAATCATGAAACGCTTCGTAACCGGAGCTATGTCATTTGGTTCTATTAGCCGTGAAGCACATGAAACAATGGCACTTGCCATGAATAAAATTGGCGGAAAGAGCAATACTGGTGAAGGTGGAGAAGACGCAGCCCGTTTCAAAACTTTGGAAAACGGATTATCTATGCGTTCGGCCATCAAGCAAGTTGCTTCCGGACGTTTTGGCGTAACAGCTGAATATCTGGTAAATGCAGACGAGCTACAAATTAAGATTGCTCAGGGAGCAAAACCAGGAGAAGGTGGTCAGTTACCAGGATACAAGGTAGATGAGGTTATTGCCAAAACTCGTCACTCAATAAAAGGTATCTCGTTGATCTCTCCCCCACCTCATCACGATATTTATTCTATTGAAGATTTGGCTCAGCTTATTTTCGACTTGAAGAATATCAATCCTAAGGCACGTATCAGCGTTAAGCTTGTTGCCGAAAGTGGCGTAGGAACAATTGCAGCTGGTGTGGCAAAAGCCAAAGCAGATCATATTGTTATTTCGGGTGCAGAAGGCGGTACTGGAGCTAGTCCTTCAAGTTCTATCCGATATGCAGGTATTTCTCCGGAACTTGGCCTATCTGAAACTCAACAGACTTTAGTCATAAACGGACTACGCGGACAGGTTGTTCTGCAGGTAGATGGCCAACTTAAGACTGGACGGGATATTGTTCTCATGGCTATGTTAGGAGCTGAAGAATATGGCTTTGCCACTTCTGCCTTAATTGTATTAGGTTGTGTAATGATGCGCAAATGCCACATGAATACTTGTCCGGTAGGTGTTGCAACTCAGGATCCTGAACTTCGCAAAAGATTCCACGGTCGCCACGAGTATTTAGTTAACTTCTTTACATTCCTTGCTGAAGAGGTTCGTGAGCATCTGGCTGAAATGGGATTTACTAAGTTAGACGATATTGTAGGACGTACAGACTTAATTGAACGTAAACATATCACAACGAATGAAAAGTATGAATTACTAGATCTTTCCAAGCTTATTTATATGCCTGCAAATGCTAATGAAGCAGCAATTCGCCGTATAGGCAAGCAAAATCATCAGATTGATGAAGTGAAAGATAATATAATTATAGCTCAGGCAACAGAAGCTATCGAACATGAAAAAGAAGTTTCTTTGGAATATTCAATAGAAAATACAGACCGAAGTGTTGGTGCAATGCTTAGTGGTGTAATTGCTAAGAAACATGGCGCAGCCGGACTTCCCGAGCATACTTTAAATATCAAGTTTAAAGGATCTGCAGGACAAAGTTTTGGTGCATTCCTTACAAGTGGTGTAAACTTTAAACTTGAAGGTGAAGCTAATGACTATTTAGGGAAAGGTCTTTCAGGCGGTCGCATCAGCGTACTTCCTCCAATGCGCTCTACATTTGTTGCAGAAGATAATACAATCGCAGGTAACACTCTTCTTTACGGAGCTACTAGCGGAGAAGTATATATCAACGGACGTGTAGGTGAACGCTTTGCCGTACGTAATTCCGGTGCCACAGCTGTTGTTGAAGGCGTAGGAGATCACTGTTGCGAATATATGACTGGCGGACGTGTAGTTGTTTTAGGAAGCACTGGACGTAACTTTGCTGCTGGTATGAGTGGAGGTGTTGCTTATGTATGGAATAAGGATGGTAATTTTGATTATTTCTGTAATATGGAAATGGTAGAATTGTCACTTATAGAGGAATCAAGCTACCGTAAAGAGCTGCACGAATTAATTCGTAATCATTACTTCTACACAGGCAGTAAACTTGCAAAAACAATGTTAGACTCATGGGATAAGTATGCTGATCAGTTTATTCAGATTGTTCCTATCGAATACAAAAAGGTACTTCAGGAAGAACAAATGGANAAACTNCANCAAAAGATTGCNAACGTGCAGAGAGATTATTAATTATATTATAGAATCCTAAAGAGATATATCAGGAATAGGTTATAAAAAGGTGTACATATTTATCTTGAAATAGAACAAACCAGATAAAGCTAAATTGTACACCTTCTAATAATAACTCTAGAGTAATTAAATCACGATTCCGGATATTCTTACTTAAACAACAAATAGAAATGGGAAATCCAAAAGCATTCTTAACAATACATAGACAAGAGGCAGGATATAGACCTCTTAGCGAAAGAATCACCGACTTCGGAGAAGTTGAACAGACTCTCAACAGTCATGATCGCAAATTGCAGGCATCACGTTGCATGGACTGTGGTGTACCATTCTGTCACTGGGCATGTCCTATTGGAAACTTACAGCCAGAATGGCAAGATCTTCTTTATAAAGGTAAATGGAAAGAAGCTTATGAAGTACTGGAGTCAACTTGTGACTTTCCGGAATTCACAGGCCGTGTATGTCCAGCCTTATGTGAAAAAAGCTGTGTGTTGAAACTCTCAGCAGACGAGCCTATCACTATCCGCGAGAATGAAGCTTCAATTGTTGAAATTGCTTTCCGCGAAGGATACATCACTCGTCATTACCCAATAAGAAACGGAAGAAAAGTTGCTGTTATCGGAGCTGGGCCAGCAGGATTGGTTGTTGCAAATCAACTAAATCGTAAAGGATATGAAGTTACTGTCTACGAGAAACACGAAGAAGTAGGCGGTTTACTTCGCTACGGTATTCCTAACTTTAAATTAAATAAAAATATTATTGACAGACGCATCAATTTGCTTAAAAAAGAAGGTATAACATTTGTTACTTCTACAGAAATTGGTAAAGACATTTCTGCTGATGAAATAGTAAAATCAAACGATGCTGTTTGCGTATGTATTGGCGCTGAAGTTCCACGTAATCTTTCTATTGAAGGACGCGAGCTTAAAGGTGTTCATTTTGCACTGGAATTGCTGAGCCAGCAAAACCAGATATTAGAAGGAAAAACATTTGGTAAAGATGAGTTAATCAATGCCAAAGGGAAAAAGGTATTGATTATTGGTGGCGGAGATACAGGTTCTGACTGTATTGGTACATCTGTACGTCAGGGGGCTATCAGTGTTACACAAATCGAGATTTTACCCAAACCCCCGGTGCATGATAATCCTGCTACTCCATGGCCAATGTACCCTCAGGTGTTGAAGACAACCAGCTCACACGAAGAAGGCTGTGAACGCCGCTGGAATATAAATTCTTGTCGTTTCATTGGAGAAAACGGCCAATTGAAAGCTGTTGAAATAGAAGAAGTATCTTGGGAAAAAGGAGAAAACGGACGTATGTCAATGATACCATCCGGAAAAAAGGAAATTGTAGAAGCCGATCTTGCATTCCTTGCAATGGGGTTTGTACATCCTACCCAGGAAGGACTTATTGAACAGCTTGGATTAGCTGTAGATAACCGCAAAAATATTGCAATTGATTCTTGTGCAACTTCATCTGTAGCCAAAGTATTCGCTGCTGGAGATGCTGCCACAGGTGCAAGCCTGGTTGTAAGAGCTATGGCAGGAGGTCGTAAAGCTGCAGCAGAAATTGATGCTTTTTTAAGTAACAAATAAACAAAAGAATTATGTGTGGAATTGTAGGAATATTCAATATACAAGCTCAAAGCCAGGCATTACGTGCTAAAGCTCTTAAAATGGCGCAGAAAATCCGTCACCGCGGTCCGGATTGGAGTGGTATTTACTGTGGAGGCTCTGCTATTTTAGCTCATGAGCGTCTCTCAATCGTTGACCCTCAATCAGGAGGTCAGCCATTATATTCATCCGACGGTAAGGTTGTCCTTGCCGTAAATGGGGAAATATACAATCATCTTGATATCCGCAAACAGTTTGAAGGAGAATATCAATTTCAAACAGGTTCAGATTGCGAAGTAATTCTGGCACTATATCGCAAGAAGGGTATTAATTTCCTTGAAGATCTTAGCGGCATATTCGCTTTTGCCTTATATGATTCAGAGAAAGATGAATATCTTATTGCCCGCGACCCTATTGGGGTAATTCCTTTGTATATCGGCCATGATAAAGATGGCAAGCTTTACTTTGCCAGTGAGCTAAAAGCCCTCGAAGGGTTCTGCGACAGTTATGAGCCATTCTTGCCAGGACATTACTTCTACAGCAAGGAAGGTGAAATGAAACGTTGGTATACCCGTGACTGGATGGAGTATGATGCTGTAAAAAATAACAGTGCTTATTCCAGTGATGTGCATGATGCACTGGAAGATGCCGTACAACGCCAGTTAATGAGCGATGTTCCTTACGGAGTTTTGCTGTCCGGTGGTTTAGACTCTTCTGTTATATCTGCCGTAGCTAAGAAATATGCAGCAAAACGTGTTGAGACAGGTGGTAAATCCGAGGCATGGTGGCCACAGCTCCACTCATTTGCAGTGGGTTTGAAAGACGCTCCAGACTTGAGCAAAGCAAAAGAAGTGGCAGATCATATCGGAACTATTCATCACGAAATAAACTATACAGTACAAGAAGGTCTGGATGCTATTAGAGATGTGATTTATTTCATTGAAACTTATGATGTAACTACCGTCAGAGCTTCTACTCCGATGTACCTGCTTGCCCGTGTAATTAAATCCATGGGAATAAAAATGGTTCTGTCCGGCGAAGGGGCCGACGAGATATTCGGCGGTTATCTTTACTTTCACAAGGCACCAAATGCAAAAGCATTCCACGAAGAAACAGTACGTAAAATAGGCAAACTGCATTTATATGACTGTCTTCGTGCTAATAAATCTCTTTCAGCTTGGGGAGTTGAAGGACGCGTTCCTTTCCTGGATAAAGAGTTTTTGGATGTATCAATGAGGCTTAACCCTGAAGCTAAAATGGCTCCCGGAAAGACTATTGAAAAAAAGATCCTGCGTGAAGCATTTGCTGACATGTTGCCCGAAAGTGTTGCATGGAGACAGAAAGAACAGTTTAGCGATGGCGTAGGATATAACTGGATTGATTCACTAAAAGCTTTAACTTCAGAACGAGTTAGCGATGAAGAAATGGCTCATGCGGCTGAACGCTTCCCTATTAATCCTCCAATGAATAAAGAAGAATATTACTACCGCAGTATATTCGAAGAACATTTCCCAAGTGAAAGCGCTGCAAGATGTGTTCCTTCAGTTCCATCAGTAGCATGTAGCACACCTGAAGCACTAGCCTGGGATGAATCATTTAAGAACATGAACGACCCAAGCGGACGTGCAGTTAAAGGAGTACACGAAGAGAGCTATTAATTAATAGATAGTAGTACAAGTTAAAAGAAAGATGCTTTTTAAATCAACAAAAGCATCTTTCTTTTGTTTTTAATCAACATATATTTTACCTTTAACGCCAAATATCTAAGTACGGATTAAAAATCAATGTCTGGACAGTAAACAAAGAAAATGATATGCAATATCTTATTGAAAAAAGGAACAGATTTTATCACAACTAACGAGCCAGAATTAGGTTTAAAACTAGCACATTAAAAAATAGCATAATGTCGTCATTAAAAATAATGCAATAACAAAACAACACATAAATATATACGATAGCAATAAAATGATTATTTCAAGATGTATTATTTGGCTATATTCTATCTTCAAAAAGGCATAATATATGCATATTTTAAGAGATAATAGTTATTACAAATAAATATCGCTATCAATATTACACTATAAAACTTACAATAATTATAAATTCATTATTTTTATACCATTTAATATATCAATTGTTATTTTATAGAAAATTAATAGATAAAAGAAAGTCTACAATAACATAAATATTACAATTTGTCGTATATTTGCACACATAAACAACAAAAGGGTACTAATAAAGTATATCAATAATACAAAATGACAAAGATGATTAGATTTACAAAGATGCATGGTGCTGGTAATGACTACATTTACATCAACACTATTAAATACCCAATTGAACATCCTGAAGAATTAGCTATTAAATGGAGTGCTTTTCATACAGGAATAGGATCAGATGGTTTAGTTTTAATAGGAAAGTCTCCAGTAGCAGATTTTAGTATGCGCATCTTTAACGCTGATGGCTCAGAAGCTATGATGTGTGGAAATGCATCTCGCTGCATTGGCAAATACCTATATGACAATAAAATAACAGATAAAACAGATATTTCCCTGGACACTCTATCTGGAATCAAGCACTTGCAACTTACAGTTTCAGAAGGTAAGGTTTCAAAGGTTTCTGTAGATATGGGTTCTCCTAAATTAGAAGATGTAACAATTGAAGGAAAGTCTGAGCATATGGTTGCGAGAGAAATAACAATCAATAACCAAACATTTAAAGCAACTGCCGTTTCGATGGGAAATCCTCATTTAGTTATTTATATAAACGACATAGAACAGATTGATCTTCCTACTATAGGCCCTCTTTTAGAACGTCATCCACTTTTCCCTGGCAGAATCAATGTTGAATTTGCNCAGAAACTTAGTAATAACAAGGTTAGAATGAGAGTCTGGGAACGCGGATCTGGTATCACAATGGCCTGCGGAACAGGCGCTTGTGCAACTGCAGTTGCAGGTTCCATCATTGGAGAGACAGGGCGTGACGTGGAAATTATTATGGATGGAGGAAGCCTTAATATAAAATGGGACGAAGAATCAGACAAAATATATATGACCGGTGATGCTGTCACCGTATTCGAAGGAGAAATAGCCCTATAAAAGCAACAAACTTAAAACAACAAATAGATATGGCTTTAGTAAACGAAAATTTTTTAAAACTACCCGGAAGTTACCTTTTTTCGGATATTGCAAAGAAAGTAAACACATTTAAAGTTACACACCCCAAACAGAATGTAATCCGTTTAGGTATTGGTGATGTTACTCAGCCATTGCCTCCAGCAGTCATAAAGGCAATGCATGATGCTGTAAACGAAATGGCAGCAAAAGAAACTTTCCGTGGATACGGACCAGAACAAGGATATAACTTTTTAATCGAAACGATCATCAAGAATGATTATGCAAGCAGAGGAATCAACCTTGATCCAAGCGAAGTGTTCATTAATGACGGAGCAAAAAGTGATACAGGAAATATTGGAGATATTCTTCGCTACGATAACAGTGTGGGAGTAACAGACCCCGTTTATCCTGTTTACATTGATTCAAATGTGATGGCAGGCCGCGCAGGAGATTTAGTTGATGGAAAATGGAACAATTTAGTTTATATTCCCTGCCTAAGTGAAAATAACTTTATACCACAGATTCCTGATAGAAGAATAGATATGTTGTACCTATGCTATCCTAATAATCCAACAGGTACTACGCTTACAAAAGAAGAATTAAAAAAATGGGTTAATTATGCCCTTGAGAATGATACATTAATCTTATATGATGCTGCTTACGAAGCTTACATCCAAGAGCCGGATGTACCACATTCAATCTATGAGATTAAGGGCGCAAAGAAAGTTGCCATCGAATTCAGAAGTTTTTCTAAAACAGCTGGTTTCACTGGAGTAAGATGCGGATATACTGTTGTTCCAAAAGAATTAAATGCAGTAACCTTGGATGGAGAGAGCGTTTCTTTGAATAAATTATGGAACAGACGTCAATGCACTAAATTTAACGGAACATCCTATATAACACAAAGAGCAGCTGAAGCTATCTATTCTCCTGAAGGGAAAGAACAGGTTAAGGAAATTATTGGCTATTATATGAATAATGCCAAAATTATGAAAGAAGGAATTGAATCAACCGGGCTGAAAGTGTATGGTGGTGTAAATGCTCCTTATCTTTGGGTTAAGACACCAAACGGAATGTCATCCTGGAAATTCTTCGAGCAATTACTCTATGAAGCAAATATCGTAGGTACTCCGGGGGTAGGATTTGGACCAAGTGGAGAAGGTTATCTTCGTTTAACAGCTTTTGGTGCCCGTGAAGATTGCATAGAAGCAATGAAAAGACTAAGAAACTGGATTAAATAAAATATAGAGACCTGATTAAAGTCTGGTAAAAAGATAAATAAAGAATATAAAGAGAGTATTGAAATAAGCTTCCATTATTGCTGATTTTACTGGTTGTTATATGGTATAAATAAGCAAAACTGCTATTTCTTACCTCTTTAATAAAACAATAATGCATTTCAGATTATTATTTTTTGAATAACAGGAATTTGCTATAATGTAATAAAATAAAAACAAACAAATTTTGTAGTATGTCAGATCTAAGATTCAGAGTAGTAGAGTCGGCTTTTAAAAAGAAAGCTGTAGAAGTTCCTACCCCAGCGGAAAGACCTTCTGATTATTTTGGTAAGTACGTATTCAACAGAGCAAAAATGTTCAAATACCTTCCTGAAAAGGTATATCAGCAGCTTATGGACGCCATGGATAATGGAACTCCACTTAAGCGTGAAATTGCTGATACTGTAGCAGCTGGAATGCAAAAATGGGCACAAGAAATGGGAGCTACACACTACACCCACTGGTTCCACCCATTGACAGAAGGTACAGCCGAAAAGCATGATGCTTTNNTTGANCATGATGGAAAAGGNGGNATGATNGAAGAATTCNNNGGAAANCTNCTTGNTTCANCANGAACCNGATGCNTCTNNNTTCCCTNNTGGNGGTATNNGNAATACTTTCGAAGCNCGNGGATATNNTGCATGGGATCCTTCATCTCCTGCATTCATAGTAGACGACACATTATTTATTCCAACTATCTTCATTGCCTACACAGGCGAAGCATTGGACTATAAAGCTCCTCTTCTAAAAGCATTGCGTGCAGTAAATAAATCAGCTTTAGATGTTGTTCACTATTTCAACCCAGAAGTAAAGAAAATCACAACCAATTTAGGTTGGGAACAAGAATATTTCCTTGTTGACGAAGGCTTGTATGCTGCACGTCCAGACTTACTTTTGACTGGTCGTACTTTGATGGGACATGAAAGTTCTAAAAATCAACAGCTGGAAGACCACTATTTTGGTGCAATTCCTACTCGTGTGAATGCTTTCATGAAAGATCTGGAAATTGAGGGCTTAAAATTAGGTATTCCATTGAAGACCCGTCACAATGAGGTAGCTCCTAATCAGTTTGAACTTGCTCCTATTTTTGAAGAATGTAATTTAGCAAACGACCATAACCTTTTAGTTATGTCTTTGATGCGCAAAATCGCACGTCAGCACGGATTCCGTGTTTTACTGCACGAAAAGCCATTCAAAGGTGTTAACGGTTCAGGTAAGCACAACAACTGGTCACTTAGTACCGATAATGGTATTATCTTAATGGGACCAGGTAAGACTGCAGAAGATAACCTCCGTTTTGTTACATTTATTGTAAATGCACTGATGGCTGTATATCGTCACAACGGATTGTTAAAAGCTAGTATTTCTTCTGCTACCAACGCTCACCGTTTAGGTGCAAATGAAGCTCCTCCTGCTATTATTTCTTCATTCTTAGGAAAACAGTTGACTCAGGTTCTTGATCATTTGTCAGAAAGTACTAAGGAAGATCTGGTCAGCCTCAGTGGCAAACAAGGCATGAAGCTGGATATTCCTCAGATTCCGGAATTATTAATTGACAATACTGACCGTAACCGTACATCTCCATTTGCGTTTACAGGTAACCGTTTCGAATTCCGTGCTGTTGGTTCTGAAGCAAACTGCGCATCTGCAATGATTGCACTTAATGCTGCACTAGCTGAACAGCTAACTAATTTCAAGAAAGAAGTAGATGCTTTGATTGAAAAAGGAGAACCTAAAATGTCTGCTATCCTGGAAATTATCCGTAAAGATATTAAAGAGTGCAGAGCTATTCATTTTGATGGTAATGGTTACAGCGATGAATGGAAAGCTGAGGCTTTAAAACGTGGCTTAGACTGTGAAACAAGCGTACCAGTAATCTTTGATAATTACCTAAAAGAAAGCAGCATCAAGATGTTTGAATCTACAGGTGTTATGACCAAAGTAGAGCTAGAAGCACGTAATGAAGTAAAATGGGAAACATACACTAAGAAAATTCAGATTGAAGCACGTGTACTGGGCGATTTGGCAATGAATCACATTATTCCTATGGCCACTAAGTATCAGTCTCACTTAGTTGACAATGTATATAAAATGAAGGATTTGTTTACAGCAGATAAAGCAAGTACTCTTTCTGCAAAAAATCTGGAAATCATTGAAGACATTGCTAAAAGAACAATCTTTATTAAAGAAAAAGTGGATGAAATGATTGAAGCACGTAAAGTAGCAAACGTCATCGAATCAGAACGTGAAAAAGCTCTTGCATACCACGATAATATCGTTCCTATGCTTGAAGAAATTCGCTATCATATTGATAAATTAGAACTCGTAGTCGATGACCAGATGTGGACATTGCCTAAATATAGAGAATTGNTATTNATTAGNTAATTCTNANNANAGTTATCTATTTCTTTTGTTGGTTGTTTTAAGTATGGAAAGGAAAAGCTGTGATAGCTTTTCCTTTTCTTTGTTTTATTACTTTCCGAGAAAACTCTTCCCCATATATTGATTAAATGCATCCTTATATTGTTCACAAATAGAGATGCAAGACTAGCTATCAAAAAGCAATCAATGAATGGTGGCTTTTTATCAGTGAAACTGGAATATGTAAAGATCGAAGTTTAGTACGCTCTGAAGATAACAGCCTTTCCGGTGGTATGAATGATGAAATGGTGATCCAAAGATGCATTTAAAGTTCCTTGCCACCAGTTATTTAAAGGAGGGAGAGTATATTGAAGTTTTTCCTGAGAGATAACAGCTCCGGAAAGATTAAAAATAGATACTTGCTGACCGGGATAGCTTTCAAATTCACAATCTTCAGCAATGGGAGTAAATACTCCGTAATCAGTTACCATTTCCACATTAGCCTCATCAATATAATCTATCAGCAGACTGATGTTACCCAATGTGTGGTCTTCTCTTTTCCCTGTTGCTCCAAGAATAAGTATATTCTTTTTGCCTTGCTGCAAACAATAATTGAATGCCTTGGTCAGGTCATTTGTATCCTGATCGGGTACAGAATGAAGTATATGGGCAAATTGTTTTTTATTCAGTTCTGAAAGAGAATCCCCGTCTCCGACTATGGCTACCGGAATTCTTCCCGAGCGAACAAACTCATCCGTTGCTCCGTCACAACAAACCACATAATCTGCTTTGGTCAATAGAGTCAATGGTAGCGGATGTACCGGATAGTCTCCGTTAGCCAGTATAATGGCAGAAGGAGTATCAGCGATTGTCAGTAACGGGTATTTTTTCATCATTCAGTAAATTATAAAGCATCATCTTTTTCCATTTGAAATAGCCAAAAACTGCTATCACAGAATATAGTCCGTAAAGTATGGATGTGGGATAAAGACCTTTGTAAACATACAAAACAGTGCAGGCAATATCCACAACAACCCAAACCAGCCATTGTTCTATATACTTATATGCCAGCATCCACATTCCAATGATACTAAGTGCGGTTACAAACCCGTCGGCGTAAGGAACTGTGCTGTCTGTAAAACGAATCAGCAGAAAAGATATTCCGGCATAAAGCACGGCAAAGGTAACAATTATTGGGATATAGTACTTTATAGGGGTGCAGGAAATAGGTCTCTCCTCTCCTTTTTGTTGGGGTTTCTTCATCCACATGAGTAATCCATAAAGACCTGCCAGCAGATAATAGATATTAATTCCCATGTCGGCATAAAGTCCGGCCGCATAGAACACGTAAATATAAATAAAAGGCATCACTACTCCGGCAAACCACAGATAGATGCTTGCTTTATACTCCAGATAGAGATAAAGCAAGCCTACTAGTGTACCTATAATTTCAAGATAATCCATTATAGTTATTTTCTTTCATCAGAATTTTAACGTAATACCGGCCAAAATGTTTGTTCCGGCCTGAGCAAAATATCCTGCATCGTTATAACGAGTCTTACTTCCGTCTGCGTCAATCACATAAGAGCTACCTCCCCAACCATTGCTTTCGTACTTTTCATTAAACAGATTGTTTATAGAAAGACCTACGTGAATTGATTTCACGGCTGGCAAGCTAAATGTATAACCCAAACGAAGGTTATTCACAAAGTAAGCATCAAGTTTACAATCTTCCTGTTGAGAGTTCGTCAAATATTGCTTACTTACATAACTTGATTGTAAAGCTGCGTCCCAGTTTTTAAAAGTTAGGGTGATCATGCTATTAGCTATTACATCAGGTGAATATGCAATAGTCGTTTTTCCTACATAATGAGCAGTCTGAGTGCCTTTTGAATTCCAATCAGAATCATAATTATCCAGATATTCAGTATAATTCTTAATTTTATTACTACTCAAAGTAGCATTCCCATCCCATCTCAACCAGGAAGTAATCTTTGCACCAAGCATATATTCCATTCCTACACGGTAACTATCAGGAACATTATCAGCCAATGGTTCACCTATATCGTTTGTCTGTCCGGTAAGAATGAGCTGATCTTTGTACTTCATATAGTAGAAGTTCACACCTGCAAGGAAGCGGGAATTATTATAAGTGTATCCTGCTTCATAGTCGAACAATCTTTCTGAAGAAGGAGTCTTGCCAAACTTAGCATCCGTAAAGTTNTTACGNGTAGGTTCTTTNTGAGCCACAGAGAATGANGCATAAGCAGAANTNTTTTTATTCATCTGCCANAANAAACCAGCCTTNGGATTAAANAANTTATAATTNTTNTCTACAGCCAAAGTCTGCATGCCTCCAGGATTTTTTGTTTTATCCCATTTATCATTCAATCCATCAATGGTATAATGAATATGACGATACTGCAAATCACCATAAGCATTCAATCCCTTAAATAATTCATAGTTTGCTTTCAAATAAACATTGCCATCCGTTTTATCAGAATTGTTGCGATAATATTCATGATCAGGATCAAGCTGAGTATTAAAATAGTTTTTTATCCAGATCACCTTTCCATAGTTATTACCTTTGTATTCATTAGCTGCTCCACCAAAAGAAGCTTGTAACTTTCCGGCTGAATAGTTCAATGAGAATACACCTCCGCCAAAACCATTATCCATTTTTTTCTGACGAACTAAGTCACTTTCCTCTATCAGTTTTCCATAATACACCCAAGGCTGAAGTCCATACTCCTTCAAAGTACGTCCATTCTTATACTCCTGATAGTAACCTTCACCATCAGTATAATGCAAAGTTACATTCATGTTCCAGGCTGGCGAGAAGATATGAGTGTAAAGCATCTGATAATTAGTCTGGATATAATTATCAGTCTGATCCTTATAAAAGCCAGTCACATTACCATCAGCGTCTGTTATTTCACCACAAGTATTGTAGCGACGATCTTTCTCCAGCTGAGACTTGCTGATTCCGTTCCATGCATGATAGGTTTTTTCCTTTCCCCCGAAAACAATGAATTTCAGAATATCATTATCTCCATAATATCCAGCCTGAGCAAAGAACGATTTCATATTTGTAGAAGCCCGGTCAATGTATCCGTCCGATCCGATGTTGGAGATTCGCGCATCGAATGCCCAGCGGCTCTTAAGCAATCCGGTTCCTACCTTGAAAGTTTCCTTGTGCGTATTGAACGAACCATACGAGCCGTTTACTTCAGCATAAGGCAAAGCTGAGATAGATTCCGTTTTCATGTTAATACTACCTCCAAATGCACCGGCACCATTAGTCGAAGTTCCGGCTCCACGCTGAATCTGCAGGTCTTCAATAGACGAAGCAAAGTCGGGCATATCTACCCAATACAACGTGTGCGACTCGGCATCATTCATCGGAACACCATTCGCAGTAACATTGATACGCGAAGCATCTGTTCCGCGAACCCTTATACCAGTGTACCCCACTCCTGCTCCCGCATCCGATGTTACTACCACAGAAGGAGTCATTGTGAGCAGGAATGGGATATCCTGCCCAAAGTTCTGTTTACTGATTTGATCCTTACTTACATTTGAGAATGCAACCGGAGTCTTAGCCGTTGCACGTGTTCCTACTACCTGCACTTCCTGCAGCCTTACCAAACGCAGGCTATCCTTTACCTGCGCAAAAGACGATGAGCCAATCAGTGTTAAGCCGACAAGCATCTGTACTTTCTTTTTCATACCTATTTTTANTTAAATAAAACAGAAAAGGGGTCTTTTCTATCTTTCGTTCCCTCCGCCGGCATTACCCGGATCAGGTTATGGGTATAATCTCAGCCCGTTATATTGAGGCACCCCTTATATGAGAATATGGCACAAAGTTAGTGTTTTTATTGAGAATGTATAACACATTAAAAGAGTTTTTGAGATTTGAGTAACAAAAATACATATCTTTGCATTTTAATTCTTTATGTATAATTTAAATATCTACGAATCATATTTATGAAATGAAACACACTATTATGAAAAAACACTTTTTCCTTATTCTGCTTCTTTTCCTGATGACTTCATCTATAATCTCTGCTTCAGATTTTTCTTCCCGCGCATATTGGATAAGTACAGGACTCACACAAAGTACACCTAATACATGGTTATGTTTTCGAAAAACATTCAATTTAAAAGAAGTTCCCAAACAACTTATGGCATCAATTGCTGCCGATACAAAATACTGGCTTTGGATAAACGGTCAGCAAGTAGTATTCGAAGGTGGACTAAAAAGGGGACCTGCTCCAGGCGGCTCCTACTATGACAAAATCGATATTGCCCCTTATCTGAATAAAGACGAAAATACAATCGCCATATTGGTGTGGCATTTCGGCAAAAACGGTTTCACCCATCAGAACAGTGGCACATGCGGATTGCTATTCAGTGCCCAGTCTCCCGAAATTTCTATTGTGAGCGATCATAGCTGGCAAAGCAGAGAATATGATGCGTATACAAATACAGATGCACCTTTCCCAAATTTCAGACTACCTGAAAGTAATATCCGTTTCGATGCACGTAAAAAAACAGATGGATGGAATATGCCTGGTTACAGAGAGAATTTCGGGGCGTCAGAAATTGTGGGAAACCCAGACAAAGCACCATTCGGGAAATTAGTTCTTCGTCCTATACCAATGTGGAAGAACAGCGGACTTATTGACTATAAAGAGATACGCCGATCTGAGAAAAGTGATACCATTCATTGTAAACTGCCCTATAACTGCCAGGTTACTCCTTACCTGAAAGTGGATGCGCCCGAAGGAATGACCATTCACATGCTGACTGATAATTATAATGGAGGCGGAGAAAAAAATGTTCGCGCAGAATATATTACCTGTAAAGGAGTGCAAGAATATGAAAGCTATGGATGGATGAACGGGCACGAAATTCTTTATGTAATTCCTGCCGGAGTAAAAGTACTGGAACTGAAATATCGCGAAACAGGATATGGTTCAGATATAGAAGGATCATTTACATGTAACGATCCATTCTACAACGAACTGTGGAAACGCAGCGCAAGAACACTTTATGTAACAATGCGGGATAATTATATGGACTGCCCCGACCGCGAGCGTGCTCAATGGTGGGGTGATGAAGTTAATGAGCTAGGAGAAGCTTTTTATGCTATGGGACTGTCCGGGCAACAATTGGCTATTAAAGGTATTTACGAACTGGTAAACTGGCAACGTGCTGACGGTGTGATGTATTCACCTATGCCTGCCGGAAACCGTCAGCAGGAATTGCCTTTGCAAACATTGACATCCATTGGTTGGTACGGATTCCAGACTCAAGCATTCTACAGTGGTGATAATTCATTCGTACCAGCCGTATATGATGCAATGAAAATATATCTCCATAAAGTATGGAGTGTTGATAATGAAGGTTTTCCTGTTCCACGTTCCGGAGAATGGAGCTGGGGTGATTGGGGTGATAACATCGACATGAATGTGCTTACCACTTGCTGGTATTATCTTGCTTTAAAAGGTGAAAAAGCATTTGCTCAGCAACTGGGCAAGAGTGAAGATGTTCAGATGATTGAAAACATGATGAAGCAGATTGAAAAAGGCTTCGACCAAAGATACTGGACAGGCAATGCTTTCAGATCTGCTGATTACAAAGGCGAGACTGACGACAGGGCACAAGCAATGGCAGTTGTCAGCGGATTAGCTTCAAAAGATAAATATGAAGCTTTGCGTAATGTACTTCATAAAGAATTCCACGCAAGTCCGTACATGGAAAAATATGTGCTGGAGTCTCTCTTCCAAATGAATGACGCTGAATTTGCATTGAAACGAATGAAACAACGTTACGAGAAAATGTTAAGCTACAAACAATACACTACATTATTTGAAGGTTGGGGTATTGGTGCAGAAGGTTTCGGCGGTGGCACAACCAATCATGCGTGGAGTGGCGGACCGCTTACACTGCTCAGCCAGAAAGTATGTGGCGTGGAACCAATAGAACCAGGATTTAAAAAATTCGTGGTTGCCCCACAAATGGGTACATTAACACAATGTTCTACTGTGATACCCACCAAATATGGCAAGATAAACGTGAATATTTCGAGAAAAGGCAGCAGATTGGTACTTAAAATAAATGTTCCAGAAGGCAGTACTGCCGTTGTGCATTTCCCTGGTGGCAAGGAAGTTAATTTAATTCCCGGCGAACATTGTATCAGCGGGAAATAATATAAATCTATTTAAGCGATAAATTTGATATGAAAAAGAAAGGATTGAGGATTTCAACATTCCTTATATGTTGCTTCTCTACAGTTGGTAGCTTGGCTCAAACAAACTACCAGTCATTCAACAACCCACCAAAAGAATCACATCCATGGGTCTACTGGATGTGGGTGAATGGCAATGTGAGCAAAGAGGGTGTGCAGAAAGACCTTGAAGCCATGCATCGTGTGGGAATAGACGGAGCAATTGCACTAGATGTGGATCAAGACAGCCCGAACGGTCCGGTAGTTTACAATGATAAAAAATGGCAGGAAATTTTTCATCACACTGCTGTAACTGCGCAACGCCTGAATATGGAAATCGGTGCAAACAATGGTGCTGGTTACTGGGGCACAGGCGGTCGATGGGTAAAACCTGAAATGGCCATGCAGTGGGTAGTTAGCAGCGAAACCTATATCAAAGGCGGTAATCAATGGACAGGAAAGTTGAAAAGTCCAGGACTTGGAGAGGATTATCGGGATATAGCCGTGATAGCTGTGGGTGTCATAGATACTGTGCCAGAAAAGCGCTATCTCATACCCGATTTCCCATTGAAAAGCTGCCAAAACCCAGGCAATGCGGGAGCTGTACGTTACTCATGTGCTCCATTCACTTATAAAGAGTTGCAGTGGCCCGGTTTTCCCCGATATCTGATGTACAGAGGAACACAAAGTGCGTCTTTGGATACAAAGGTTCCTGCTGAGGCTGTCATTCCGCAAAGTAGAATTATAAACCTGACTAGCAAGATGCAGGCCGACGGAACATTAACTTGGGAGGTGCCGGCTGGAGAATGGACTATTATTCGTTTCGGTCATCAGTGGACAGGAAGTTGCATTGGTCCGGTAACGGATAAGGTAATCGGGCCCGAAACAGATAAATTAAGCAAGGAAGCCACCCGTTTTCATTTCAATGAGATGGTGAAAAGCCTGAAACGCTATGCAGGCACCGATGCATTTACAACTATTCATATTGACAGTTGGGAAGGTGGCAGTCAGAACTGGACACCTGGTTTTGAGAAAATATTCAAGGAGCGTCGTGGCTACGACATCCTACCTTGGCTACCCGTGCTAACAGGACGTGTTATCAATTCCTTGGAGGAAACGGAGCGCTTTATGTTCGATCTGCGACAAACCATCAGTGAACTTTTCGTGGAGAATTATGCGAAAGAATTCCAGCAACTGGCACACAAAGAGGGCTTAAAGTTCTCTTACGAAAGTTATACTACTCCGGCTAACGATATGGATGTAATGCAGTATGTCGATGTACCAATGGCTGAATTCTGGATACCAGTGGGCTGGCATCCTAATTTTGACCCAACCATCAAATTAATGTCTTCCGCCGCTCATCTGAATGGAACAAAAATAGTAGCAGCCGAGGCATTGACCTCATCAGGTAGTGAACGTTGGCAATGGCATCCGGCAACAATGAAACCTCTGGTTGATGCAGCTTTTTGCGGCGGAGTGAACCGTCTGATTTTTCATCGTTACTCTTCCCAATTTAAGGATGTAAATGGTCCGGGTTACCAAATGAATATGTGGGGTTCCAAATATGAACGCACTAACACATGGTGGGAATTCTCTACCGCCTGGCACAGCTACGTTTCACGTTGCCAATATCTGTTACAACAAGGCACTTTTTGTGCGGATGTATTGGCGCTCCAATCGGAAGAAGCCTGGAAGCGTTTTGAAGGACTAGAACTGGATGGATATGATTACGATGTCGTAGGACAAGATGCGTTCAAGAAAGTAACAGCGGATGAAAAGGGAGTGCATTTCCCTGATCGGCCAGCTTATAAACTTCTGTTATTACCCAAAACAGAAACCATGACGGTAGAAATGCTTACCCATATTCGTGACCTGGTTCGCAATGGAGCAGTCATATGTTCGCAATGGAGCAGTCATATTGGGTGAGCGTCCTAAATCAGTGCCCGGTCTATTGGATTATAAAGAGAAAGAAAAACAATTGAAAGCTTTGATTGACGAACTATGGGGCACAAGCGACATTGATTCCAAAGAGCATCATTGCGGAAAGGGAATCGTATACAATGGCATGACTGTTGAGGAATCTTTACTACGTATGGGGATTGCTCGTGATTTCACTGCCGATCACTGGCTAAAATACACACACCGTACAATAGACTCCGATAACTGCTATTTTGTAGCCAATACTACAGATAAGGAATTTACGGCTTCCTGCACATTCCGTGTGGACGGAATGAATGCTGAATTATGGGATGCGGAAACTGGCAAGAAATATAGTGTGGCTATTAGAGCTAATATAGGAGGTACCACAACCTTACTCATCCCTTTCAATGCAACGAAAAGCTGGTTCGTAGTATTCAGACCTTCCGCAGATGAAAGCCTGTCAGAGTATCCTATGAAACAGACACAGAAAAAACTAATGACGGTTGACGGTAGCTGGAGGGTATATTTTCCAAAAGGCTGGGGAGCACCTGCAAAGAGTGAATTCCCCAAGCTTATCTCATGGAGCGAACATATCGATGAAGGCATTAAATATTTCAGTGGAACAGCCCGATATGAAAAAGACATTATTGTTGACGAAAAGATGCTGACCGACCGGCTTCCATTGGTACTGGATTTAGGCAAGGTGGAAATAATGGCACGTGTAAAGTTGAATGGAAAAGACTTAGGCATAGCTTGGCATGCCCCCTATTGCTTTGACATTACGGATGTAGTAAAGGCGGGTGAAAACAAACTGGAAATAGAAGTTGTGAATTTGTGGCCTAACCGTCTCATTGGTGATGAGCAACAGCCTGATGACGTGGGTTATGACCAATGGGGAACAATGAAAAAATGGCCTGAATGGCTATTGAATGGTAAGAAACGTTCATCACAACGCAAAACCTTTTCGGCTCGCAGACAATGGAATGCAGATGATCAGCTGCTTCCGTCCGGTCTGTTAGGTCCTGTTACTATATATAGCAAGAGTAATTAAGAACCTGCAATAAGATAGAATACAGAAATAGATTCAATGCCCAAGCAAAACGTACAAAATATGGTTTTGCTTGGGCAATTTAAATATTCCAAAATCCTCATACGCTTTTAGCAGTAATGCAGGCTTTATTACTCCTTCCTAATTATGTGCTTACAAAAAGTCGAAGGAGTTTTATTGGAATAAGTAATAATACATTAGAAAGAATGAACTTATTCTCAAAAAATATAATACTCTTATATCTTCTATCTTTAATCAAAATCAACCCTCACTACTCTAACTAATTTCCTAAAACCATTTATAGATAGACCTTTCAGGGGTGAGGGATGCAAAATCAACCATCACTAAACGCTGATTATCCACCACGAAATACAGTCATCCATCACTATTTCAGGAGAAAAACGCAAAAGCCAAGTCAATTACTGGAAATTAAAAACCCGAACAAAACTATAAAAAACAGTTTTGTCCGGGTTTCTTTTATGTTATATCTATTTTAGATCTTTACTGCAAAGGAATATAAATCTCCGTCTTCAGTTTGGCNTCTTCNGTGCGNGAAGGATCATTTATNTACTTTTCATACAACGGAGCGTTACGAAGTTCGTATCCACTATCGGGAAGCCACTGGGCAAAGATGGTGTCATACACAATCCCGAGGTTTGTATAAGGACCTTGATACAAGAAAACAGCATACTTACCTCCTGCAATCTCTTTCACTCCTATTTCTCCTTTTGGTTCTGCCGGTTTTGGAAGTACAAGACACACGTCTGTGCGAAGTTTCTCAGATGTGGTAACCTTTGGATCATCATGATAAATGCTGATGTGCTCAATGCCTGCCGAGAAAAGTTTATTCTCTTTTACATAAGCCCAAAGTTTGCCCCATGCTCCACAAAAGTCGAGTTCGGAATATGCTCCGGTTAAACGGATATAAATTGCTTTCTTAGTTTCAATATCTATCACCTTAGGTGATTTCAGCTTCAAGTCCGGATTTAATTGTACTGGTTTCATAATTACAAAGTTTTTATTGTTACGGTATTCTAAAGGAGTTATATCATAAAATTGTTTGAACGATTTCGATAAAGAAGAAGGCATCTCATACCCTACGCTATAGGCTATTTGCTCCACAGGAAGGTCTGTATACCTAAGCAAACGGACAGCGGTTTCCAACCTGACTCTTATTATGTATGCTCCGAGTGTTTCTCCCAGAAAAGCTTTCATAATTCGATGAAAATGATAGGTGGACAAGCTTGACATCTCAGCCAGCTTTTGCAAATCGAGTTCCTCGTCAAGGTGATTATTGATGTAATCTACTACCACATTCACTCTTTTCAAATATTCTTCNCGTGTTGACGTTTTNATTTCCATNCTTCTTTGTTTTAATTGATAGTGCAAAGATAAAGCGAGTTCACTGATTATACTTGTCCAATATTGCTAAATATTTTATCAAATATNTTTGNGGANTTCATTAAATANCCGTAATATTGTATTTGGTTTGATATACATCAAAGCAGTATTATGATGTACATCTAAGCATACGTTTGATATATATCAAAGATAGTGTTTGATATACATCAAACAAAAAAAATTCCTAGTATAAATTAAAAACTCACTAATAATAATGGCATTCAGATATAGAGTAAAAACAAAACGTTCCGCGCTAAAAGATAAAACAACAAAATACTACGCAGTTCCAATCCGCAATGAGAAGGTACATATAGCCAATCTGGCCGAAGAACTATCACATCGTTGCTCCCTTTCAAAAGGAGATATCCTGTCAACCTTATCGGGATTAGTTGATTTAATGGAAGAACATCTACACAATGGCGACAGTGTATATCTCGATAATCTGGGTATCTTCACCCTTTCTGCTACCAGTGATGGCTTTGATACTCCCGAAGAATGTACCCCATCAAAGGTAAGAGCACAGAAAATTTGTTTCAGGGCTGATAACAAGCTAAAAAAAAACCTTCAGTTTGTGCGATTTGAAAAAGATAAGTACAGCGCAGAATAATTTTTGCTAAACAAATTTTTGCTCCGTAATATGTGATTAATAGGTTTAACTATTAAAGGCCGCAGCTGTGTTACGGATTTCTAAATTAGAGGATTTCCGCAACAATGCTGCGGAATTTGAATAAACGTATTAAGTATTCAATATTCATCAGAGAAGCTACAAAAATAAATGAAGATGATTTAACAAATTATAATTTGCAGAGAAATTAAAAAAATTATTGCATACTGCTTATTTGTTATATTACTTTTTTACGTATATTCACCCCCTGAAGTTTGTATCGGCCGCGTTTTTTAAGAAAAAGTGGGGAATCAAACTGATTACTAATATTAATAACAACGAATATGAAAAAAATTATTTTATTTGCTGCATTCATTGCAGCTGTTAGCTTCACTGCAAACGCACAAACAGTATCAAAAAAAGTAGAAAAAGCTGAGAAGACTGCTACAGTACAAAAAGACAAAGCTAAAGCATGTTGTAAAGATGCTAAAGCTGAATGTAAAGATGCAAAGGCTGCATGCAAAGACGCAAAAGCATGCAAAAAAGAGTGCAAAGATGCAAAAGGTGAATGCAAGAAAGAATGCAAAGACATGAAAGGTGAATGCAAAAAAGAGTGCAAAGAGATGAAAGGCAAAGCTAAAAATGAAGCTTCAAAAGCAAAAAAAGGCGTAAAGAAGGAAGTAAAGAAAGATATTACTGAAAAGAAATAAAATCCTTTTAATATAAATGAAAATGTGTAGAATAGGCTTATCCCTTTCTACACATTTTTTTTGTAGTATTGATAAGAAGAATTGAAACTACTTTAAGAAAGTACAAATACTATTCTTCTGCAATACTTTAACGGATACTATTACACGAAAACAATTCCGCGAATCTACTTAGATGCGTATTATCCGTACCGCAACAGCCCCCAATAATCTTCAGAGGGAAATCCCGATGCAAAGTCATCATACTATCTGCCAGTTCTTTGGCAGACGAAGACTTCAAACAAGTACACTCATTCAGTTCTTCCGGACTCAGGTTAGAAGCATTTGCTTGTATTCCCATAAAACGGGCACGTACTAACGATGTGTTATTACCGGAAACAGACAAAGCCTTATGTAAGATATCAGGATGCACACAGTTTACTGTATAACATAATGGATTGACTTTTGTATTAACATCAATTGATGCTATTGCGTTGTGAATAGATGTTCCATCGAGCAAAGTTCCGTTCTTGCGGATCATAAAGCTTATAATATATGGGAGTTCTGTAGTTTCCATCGCTTTTGCCATGCCAGTTGCTTCGGGCAAGGCAGGCATTATTCCGGCAAACAGATAGTCGGCACCAGCTTTCCTGAATGCTTCCAGTTGAGGAAGATGAAAATCCATAGCCTCATCGGAGGACAAAGATTCCGATGGTTCGTAAGCATCTCCTCTGCAACCAACCAAACCACCAATATAAACAGGAACAGTGTAATCTGATTTCAGCTGAGAAAGAAATGCTACACTATCGGCTATTATGTTTTTGTCTTTGTATACAGAGCGGGCTACCCGTTCATTGTTGACTCTTCGTGTAGGTGTCATCAACATTATCGGCAACTGAAAGGTCTCAGCAATATCCAGATATTGCTTATAAATATCGGCCAGCACTTGCCTGTATGTATCATTGTAAATCAATCCGGCATGAACGATATTATCATCCAAAGGTATTTGATATTCACGGCGTAACCGTTCTACAATAGCTCCCTCTGTCAATATTATCGGAGAAGCATGGAATGTTGTTACAAAGGAAGAATCTCCCATCCTATTTGTTTCTATCATTTGAAATATACACCATTCTACAAAGACTGAAATCTGCTGAACCGATCCTGCTTTATCAACTTCTTCAAAGTATCGGTCATCTCCACTTTATTATCAGGTTTCTTGCAGTAATCAAACAAGGAAGTAATTGCGCGTTTCATTAAATCTTCATCACTTTCATTGCCTTTGTTTTCAATGGCATATTTGGAATAATAAGCCAGATAAACACCAAGAAGATGAGCATTATTACCTACTATTTCTGCTATGGAAGCATCAATATTGAAAGTATAATCAGGGGTACCCGACATCCACTTATTGATAAAGTTCTCTGCTTCTTTTCTTTTAGTCTCGTCTTTGTCCAAAGGTTTTGTTGTGAGAAATTTATCACATTCTAAGACTACTTTTTCAGCTTTCTTATAGTCGGCGTTTCCATTAAGTAGTATCTTATCTAGTTTGGAAAAATTCTGTGAGAAACTTTGTGTTGCTATGATAATAAACATAAGCGGTAAAAAAAGCATTCGTAATTTCATATCTTCTATACAATTAAATTAATTAGTTATTAAGTTTGTAACAGGGCACAAATGTATAATTATTATTGAACATTCAAAAAATAGTTTCAACAATAATTAATCAAAATAACAATGTATAGAATTACAATAAAAAATATGCTCCCACCAGATTTATTAATAACCTGATGGAAGCATATCTCCTTACTAATGTTTACAGCAAGCCGAATTTTGATGCCTTAGTTTTCATAAACTGCAAACTTCCTGCCGCCAGCTGGTCTGCATTATATTTTGACGGCCTCCACAAGGAAACGGCACTGGCCATGCCTTCTACCTGCGAAGTGAAGTTTTCCAGAACCAGATTTCCGGTAAAGTCTATGGTTGCCAATCCGCGGAAGAGGCTATCCCAATCTACATTTCCTTCGCCCAGCATACCGCGATTACTTTCTGTCATGTGAATGTGTTTCAGTCTTTTGCCTGCGGCAATCACCGGATTGTAGAAATTATCTTCTTCAATGTTCATGTGGAATGTATCAAGATGCAAAGCCAGATTAGGGGCTTTGGTACGCTTTATCATTCGCAAGGTCTCTTCTGCACCGGTACACACGTAACTTTCGTATCTGTTAATGGGTTCTATGCCGATAGTAATGCCAAGTTTCTGAGCATAGTCGGCCACATTGGCCCACACCTCGCAAACTGTTTCTTCTTCTTTTTCGGTCTTTGGCTCACCACTGAACACTCCTATCCCGCTATGAAGCACTCCGCCCATAAAATTCAGATCAAGATCGGCTGTTTTGTTGAGCATCGCTTTCATCATTAAAGTAGCTTCTTTGGGATAAAACGGTATGTGACTACTGGCCGGAAGATTAAAGGTGCACACTGCTCCGAGATTGTGATTCTTTAACTGCTTCTTTACTGTTTGTGTATCAATATCCATTGATGGAGGCAGAAGGATTTCTAAAAGATCGAACCCTGCTGCAGCGGTTTTCTGTATGGCGTACAAGCCACCTTCTGCTGTCCATTTTGGGGGAATCCATGACAGGATTGAGGCCCCGAATTTTACTTTCATTGTTATATTGTTTTAAAGTTAGAATATCCACCATTCAGCTTTTACGCCGATGTATGTTCCCCAGCGTTTCTGATTAACCTGCAGAAACGGAGAGTAGTTATGGTCGCGGGCATAGTCATTGTAACGAGCCAGCGAACAGACAAAACGGATGTGTGGCCTGCACCATGCACTGCGTTGCCCCACCGGAGCAATAGTTGGTGCAAAGGAGAATTTCCACATTGCTGCATCGGGATTATCACCATCTTTACGCACTGCATAATGTACTTCTCCAATGAGGTGAAGCCAGTCTGTTGCATAATACAGAGTTCTGAATCCTGCAACAATATCTCTTTTCCGGTTATAAATCTGAGATCCGTTGAAATAGGTATCTTTATTTGTACTGGACGAACCTCCCTTACTCTGGGTGAACACTCCGTATCCGTTTATACTGAACTTCTTTGATGGATTGATCAGAAAATGCTCTACCATGGTTAAGGAGTATGCTCCGGTGTATCTTCCTTCATCATTGGGAGCTCCATAAGTAGCCCATGTAAAGGTATTCCCATTGTCACCACCATTGGCTATGCCTGTTCCGTAGCGCACTGAGATATCATTGAACGAACCAGGCATCACGGTCTTTAAAGGGGTGGTAAATTTAGCTCCTGCCACCCAACCATTATCGGAAGGATACTTTATGGAAGCATTATCCGATGTGGCAGACACATAATGATACTCACCAAGCAGCTTTAGCTTGTTCCCGTTCTTCATCTCGAAGGTATGTTCTCCAATCCAGACCATGCGTTGTCTGATCGCAGGATTGGTAGCTCCGGCCACAGTGACTTTATAGTTATATGGATAAACACCTGCGGAATCAGTAGAAGCTGGCATCAGCATGGTTAGCTCTGTTGTTTTATAACTTGCCCCAAATCCCTGAGCTGAATGATCGTCAAAGTAGAAATAGTCGCAAATGTGTATGTCGTCGTAGCGGCGGAAGCGTGCGCCAGCCCAGGCCGACCAGCGGCTACCCATAATGTTCCGGGCCTCAACGAAAGCCTCGGGAAGAATAAAGGTGAGTCCATCTGCCGAGCGAGTGCTTACGTTGCCAATAAATTGTCCATTGGCAGAATACATCCCCAGTCGGGCCTGAAAGGTTACGTTTGTACTGTCCTTCCCTATAAGTTTCGGAGTGAAGTGCAGCGCAGGCAACAGATCAAAATAATCCGTCTGTTCCATACGTCCGGCCAGTGAACCCTGCCCCGAAAGGTTTAACGGCTTCCACATGTTACCTTCGCCCGTTGGTGATGCACCAACTCCGATTCGTCCTGTGGTTCCCATTGAAAAACTTGAATTTGTAATTACCACCTGAGCTTTGGCACACAATGGCATTGCTATTATAATAAATAGTTGAAGCAATTTTTTCATAATGAGTAATGTTTAAACGTTTAAACATTTAGGTAAAAATATAATGGAAAGGCACAGAATAGTCTTATTATTAATAAGAAGTACATTCGCATTAGTCGGTACAGCAGACAATAATCTGGCGTAAGACGCTCTGCTACAAGATCTGTTTCGGAGATTTGCAGTATACATAACCGGGGATATTAAATGGTATAATATAATAGCTGGCTATTAAGCTTTATCCTTGTATCCTTTGATGCCGTAATAGGCTACGAACACGAAGCAAAGAAGTGGAATAAGCAATGAATTANCGATTCCTGCCATATCAGACAAACGGCCCATTGCAAGGGTAAGTACGGCTCCACCGATAATTGCCATTACAAGTATGGATGCTCCCAACTTTGTGTGTTCGCCAAGATCCTTCATACCCAATGAGAAGATAGTAGGATACATGATTGACATGAAGAAACTGGTGCCCACTAATGCCCAAAGACCGATTGTTCCTGGGAAAAGGATTCCAACTGCTGTGAGAACTACATTGATAAGGGCATAGATCGAAAGTAATTTATTATCTTTTATCTTCTTTAGTAATCCAGTTCCGATAAAACGGCCAAGGGTAAAGACTATAAGAGAGATAGTAAGGAAGTTTGCGGCTCCTTTTTCTGGTGTTCCCGGAATTGTACCCTGAATATAACGAATTAAAAAACTCCAGATGCATACCTGAGCTCCCACATAGAAGAACTGTGCTATAACTGATTGCTTGAAAGATTTCTTGCTCAGCAAGAGTTTCAGTGTATTTCTTGTAGATGATGTATTGGTAGTCTCTTCAGCCTTGATAGTAGGGAATTTAGTGAATGCTATGATTATAGCAAACAATAAAATGATGGCACCGATAATCAGGTAAGGAGTCTGCACGGAATGAGCCTCTGTAAGGTAGTATGCTTTCAGGGCTTCGGGCGACATTTTAGCAAGCTCTTCTTTGGTATGCTCTACTCCGGTAAGGATAAAGTGCTGACCTACCAATACGCCTGTAACACATCCAATTGGATTAAATGACTGTGCCAGATTCAGACGGAAAGTTGCCGTTTCTGGCTTTCCTAATGCCAAGACATAAGGACCGGCTGCCGTTTCCAGAAACGCAAGTCCGGAAGCGATAACAAACAGGGCAAACAGGAAGAATGCATACGAGCTGTTCTCTGCTGCAGGGAAAAACAAGAATGCTCCGGCTGCATACAATATCAGACCAATGATAATTCCGGTTATGTAATTGTACTTGCGCATCACGATTGATGCCGGAATGGCTAGAAGAAAATATCCCATGTAAAAGGCTGACTGCACGAAACCTGATTGCAAATCGGTCAGCTCAAATGATTTCTTGAACTGTTTGATTAAGATGTCATTCAGGTTACCCGCCATGCCCCACATAAAGAACATACTGATAATAAGAACAAGTGGTAATACGTAACTGTTTTTTTTCTCCATTGACAGATCGGCTGCAACGGTTAATGTTTTCGCTGGTTTAAAATTTGGTAGTTGCATAAAATAAAAGTTTAAGGTATTGTTTATAGAATAGATAGACGCTGCAGCTGGAAGTCCATTAACTGAGCTAAATTGTAAGAAGGACAGGCTCCTTCGTGAGAGGCTACAAAAGCACCAAGAGCTGTGGCATAGATCATACGAATCTCAGGAGTTTCGTTCTGAACTTTCTTTGCAAGGAAAGCAGCAAGGAAAGAGTCGCCACTTCCCACAGTGTCTTTTACTGTTACTGGAAATGCAGGATATGAATAAGATTCTGTCAAGGTGTAATAGTTAGCTCCTTTACTTCCCTTGGTTACTATCACTTCATCAATATTAAATTCTTTCTGAAGAAACCGAACCGATTCTTCCTCTGTACCAGTCTGATTCCAGAACCAGGTGATAATAAGCTCTAATTCTGAATGATTAAGTTTCAATAAATTGCACTTTGCCAGCAAATATTTAATAGTCTCAACTGAATAAAAAGGAGGACGTATGTTTATATCAAACACCTTGTAATTAGCTTTTTCCAATAATCTATATAAAGTATTGCGTGAAGTTTCATTACGAGTTACCAGGCTACCAAATACAAAAGCATCGGCACCGGCTACCAATTCATCATATGCAGGATCGGAACTAATATAATCCCATGCAACAGGTTGATGAATAACGTAAGTCATCTCATCATTTTCTCCGGCAATAGCTTCTACTTTTCCAGTCTCATGAGCTTCGCCAATCTGGCAATAGGTTGTTGGAATGTTCCATTCATTAAGCAGATTCAATAATTTCTTTCCAGATTCATCTGCTCCAACACGGCTGATCATATGGCTCTCCACACCAAATTTCTGAAGATGATAAGCTACATTCATTGGCGCTCCGCCCGGTTTAGTTTTTGTTGGGAATATATCCCAAAGAACTTCTCCGTAACACACAATCTTTTGTTTTTCAAGGTCTTTTGTTTTCATGATAAATTTATTTAATGATTCTATTATCTGATTGTTTTTGGTCTTTGATTTTTGTTTAAACGTTTAAACTTAGAAAGAAAAAAAATTATAAGGTAACAACTGAAGATTTACGGACAACAAGTTCTGTTTCAAAAATGGCCGATTCAATGGAAGAGCCTTTCTTTTCTATGGCATCAAGCAGAATCCTCACAGACTTTAAGCCAAGTTCGGCCATAGGTTGCTTAACGTAAGTTACCGGAGCGTAGAAAAGATCAAAAGCATCCGTTTCATCAAAACCTACAACTGCCAGTTGGTCAGGGATTTTAATATCTAAACTATTAATGTACTTCAGTCCGCAGATAGTAAGTAAGTTAGTTGTGGCAAAGATGGCATCGACAGGGTTCTCATCAGCAAGGAATCCTTTGATTGCATTGACTACATCTTCATCTGTATGGTCTATACGCACCTCGCCAACCATGGCTTGCTCTTTCAATAGATCAACCGCGCCTCTGACTCGTTCGTTAAGGTGGAACAAGGATGTTTGATAAGATATAACCCCAATCCGTTTATGTCCGTATGACTGTAAATGGATGATTGCCTTTCTGGCAGCATCATAATTATCAATAGCCACAAAGTTAGAAGGAATTGATGGATAGTAACGGTCAATCAGCACAAACGGTATGCCCGACTCTTTGAGGTAAAGAACCTGATCTTCACAATGTTCAGGTAATGCAACGATTAATCCGTCTACCTGACGGTTGATGAACAACGTAATCAGGTTTCTGGTTTTCTTTTCACTCTCGTCGGAACTACCAAAGATTACAGAATATCCGTTCTTTTTAGCCTCATCTTCAATAATACGAGCCATCTGAGAAGAGAATGGGTTGGCAATATCAGCCACAATCAAACCAATGGTGAATGTTTTTTGTGCCTTAAGGCTCCGTGCAATCTGGTTAGGCTGATAGTTGAGGTCTTGTGCCACTTGTCTGATTTTGGCAGCAACCTCTTTACTTATTCTGTTCTCGTTCTTATTGTTAAGTACATACGACACCAAAGTTGTAGAAACCCCAACTTGCTCAGCAATTGTTTTTATAGATACTTTGGCTTTCATAGTAACTGAACTTTAATATTTAACTCTGGCAATGATTTAACGCACCAAATATATGTGTTTAAACGATTAAGCATACACTTTCGAGCTAATAATTATAATCATTTAACAAAAGTCTGCATTCATATTTCAGAGAAGAAGAACAGCACCTTCCCTGGAAATGCCTAATTACGCTTGTTTTGCACGTTTATCTTCTCTCATAAAAAAGCTATGAAACGTTCCAGGTTAAAGTCTAAGCCTTTTATACCCAAACAAAGATACCAGGAAGTTTATACACCACTGCTTCATGACAATGATGTTTTTTAATATTAATCCCCTGCAAAAGCTGATTTATTAAACAAGCTAAACACTTAACCTCCATTCAGCTAAAAAGAAATAAAGCTGATGGCAGAGGCAAAACAAATAAATATAGGAGATGTTATTATTTATATGTAATGAAAAGAATATATGAGAACCATTAGCTTATTACTTTTCTTATTTGTTTCAATACTAAGCAGCTTTGCCCAGACTAATCAAAAACGAGTTGAGTCCTTACAAACCTATACAGTTAAAGGGATGGTCATTGACTCCATTTCCAACCAGGCAGTTCAATATGCAACACTTAGTATAGCAGCAAGGCATTCTCCTCAGAATCCCATTAAAGTAGTTGTAAGTGATAATAACGGGAATTTTTCGGCTTCTTTTAATGCTTCTCCGGGGAATTATTCAGTTGCCATACAGTTTGTTGGTATGAGACCAACAGTGAAACAGTTTAATCTTACTTCAAATCAGAAACTGATTTCATTAGGGAAGATTTATATGACCGAAACTTCTGCACAGCTGCAGGAAGTAGTTATTGTTGCACAAAAACCTTTAGTCAAGGTCGAAATTGATAAACTGACTTATAGTATAGAAAATGACCCGGAATCAAAGACCAGCAACACCTTAGACATGCTTCGCAAGATACCGATGGTTACTGTCGACAATGAAGATAACATTCAGCTAAAGGGTTCTTCTGATTTCAAAATATACCTTAATGGGAAGCCTTCGAACATTTTGACCAGTAATCCGAGTGATGTTTTGAAAAGTATGCCTGCCAATACTATTAAGAGTGTAGAAGTAATAACTGATCCCGGGGCAAAATATGATGCGGAAGGTGTAGGTGGGATTATCAATATTGTAACCGTTAAAAGTGGCATTCAAGGATATACAGGCACAATTCGCAGTAATGCGGGGACGCTGGGACGCTGGGGAGGTGGGGCTTATCTGTCTTTGAAATCCGGTAAATTTGGAATTACCGGAAACTACAATTATAACAGGGCTAGTTCTCCGTACAGCGATTCATATATGGAGCGTACAAATAGTATAAGTCATAACGAAAAATACATGACTCAAACCGGACGTTCAAAATATAAAGGTCCTTTCCAGTTCGGTACGCTGGAAGCCAGCTATGAAATTGATTCACTGAATCTGGTAAGCCTTTCTGTGGAACGGTTCAACGGAGACATGACAAACCTGTCGAACTACGTTGTCGATATGAAAGATGAGAATCATGATCCGTACTACAGTTACAACAGAAATAGCAAATCAACAAGAACATTCGGCTCTACGGATCTGAATGTAGACTATCAACATTCCACTCACAGAAAAGATGAATTGCTCACTATCTCTTATAAATTTGATCACAATCCTAATAACAGTGAAAGTAACACTTTATTGGAAAATCTTATTGGGGCAGTTCCCGGCATATTATCGCAATCACAAAAGAACATAAACAAAGCCTCAACAAACGAACATACAGCTCAGATTGATTATACTTATCCTACCAGAAAAGGGCAAAAAATAGAGGCCGGCATAAAATATATCCTCCGCAAAAGCAATAGCGAGACAGATCAGTGGCAGAATGACACATTAGTTATTAATTCATCTAATGACTTTAAGCATACACAGAATATCTATTCCGCATATGTAAGTTATGAAATGAAAATAAGGAAATTCGGAGCCAAAGCAGGAGTTCGTGAAGAAGCCACCTCACAGGATGTAAAATATCGTCTTGCTCCTGAAATGGATTTCAATACTCATTATTCCAATCTCGTTCCATCAGCATCCATATCTTACTCGCTCTCAGCTACTGAACAAATAAAATTTGGCTATACAATGCGTATCCGTCGCCCGGGAATAAGAAACTTAAACCCTTATGTTAATAATACAGACCCACAGAATATAAGTTACGGTAATCCAAAACTCAATCCTGAGAAAAGCAATAACCTGAGCCTTAACTACAGTAAATTTGCTCAGAAGCTGAATATAAATCTTAGTCTGAGTTATTATTTTGTCAATAATGGCATTGAAAGTTACACCTTCATTGATCCATTAACACCTAATGTAAGCAGAACAACATACGACAACATTGGTCACAGCCAGCGTACCAGTTTTTCATTATATGGAAACTGGAATCCCCTTAAGAGCTTGAATGTTATACTCAACGGAGGAGCTTTTTATGTAAACATGAGGAGTGATGCAACCCAATCAACCGAAGTACTAAGTACCAGTGGTTTCTTCTACAATGGATATACAGGCATTCAATACACACTGCCTAATGACCTGAGAATAAACCTTAACGGAGGTTATTTCGCTCCGAGGGTTAATCTTCAGGGAAAATCGTCCGCATTCTATTACACAAGCTTTTCAGTAAGCAAAGATCTTTTCAATAAGAAGCTATCCATATCTCTTACCTGCACTGATCCATTCTGGAAAAACAAAGAATATACAAGCAAAACAAACGATAAAACATTCTCCATGAAGAGTACTAATTACATAAATACAAGAGAACTGAGGATAAGTCTCTCCTATCGTTTCGGAACACTAAAAACATCAGCTACTAAGAAGGCTAAAAAGGGAATCTCAAATGATGATGTAAAGACCGAAGAAAATCCGGAAGAAGGAGTAAATACTAACGGCCGATAATTAATTCATCCAGATAGCAGCATACAAATTCTATCACATTAAAACATCAACTTATGCTCAAGATGACTCGGGAAAACAAAGAAATACAGAAATAGTATCTAAATATTCATATTTTTCTGAGCGGTCCAATTAACAACGTTCAATTAAGCTAACTAATTTATTAGCAGTAATTTTGAGTCAATCCAGTTCTCATTTATTGCTGCAATATCGGTCAAACCTAAAAGATATAATACTCTAAGTAAGAAAAAAAGTTCGCAAAACCTTTTGAGTTTTCACAATTAATCGTACCTTTGCAGCGCATTTAAAGATGGTTCCGTAGCTCAGCTGGATAGAGCAACGCCCTTCTAAGGCGTGGGTCAAGCGTTCGAATCGCTTCGGAATCACAATACAGAGTCGCAAACAGCTTATTATTAGCCGCTTGTGATTTTGTTTTTTATAATACCTGCATAAATTTGCATAACGGACAATCCCAGTTCCATAGAAATTGCTGAATTATCTGATTTTATTCTCCAATAAATAAAAACCATTCTCCAATAAATAAAAATCATTGGAGAATAAATCTGAATGATTCACCAATGATTTTCAAAAAAGACGTTTAAGAATAGTTGCCAGATAATTTCTCTGAAAGTCTCAAGTGATGTTGAAGAATAAGTCTGACTATTTTCAAAAAGTATCAGGACGTTTAAAGCCTGCCAGCAAGGAGTTTCAGACTATTTAGACCTTAGTTTGCAAAGACAATGAATGATCAGTTTATAAAAGCAAACCCACAAAATAATTATAACAATTATTTATTTATAATGCCTTATAAAAGTTGTTTAAAATCTATTATAACAATAAATATAATGGACAATAGGCTCTAAAATGCAAAAAACACTGCCAAAAAAGAGGCAACTTATAACTGAATCATTTGTCCAGGTATTTTATTTGTAAGGGTTAACTATTTAATAATCAGTGCCTGCCAGTACAAAATCGTGGGGTTATAAATATAGGTATAAAATATACATCCAGCGTCCTTAATTATTTGAAAAGAATTAATGAACAAAACTTTTTATGTACCACTTTGTTCATATTTATAGAACAAAATGATACAACTATGAAAGCAATTCATTTCTTTAAGGTATTAGCTATTGCTTCAATGGCACTTTTATATGGATGTACGAGTCATGTAAAAGATGTGCAAGAAAGAATGACCGATAATTATCATCTATATATGAATCAGCACGTTGCATCAATAAATTCTTCACTCGAAGAGATGCATAATACAATATATGTGGATAGCGGATTAAAAAAAGGCATAACTCTGTCCGGTTCATTAAAAACTTTGCTCAAAAAGAAATTCTTTAAAGCTATTCCTTCGGCTATTTTTCAGTTTGAGTTATCATCGATTGGCAACAACAAAATATCTCTTAAACAATATGCAGTAATAAGAAAAAGCACAGTACAGATAATGAAGGATAGTCTGAACAAATACATTGTTTACACAGATAAGAACATTGTAAATTTACTGGTAGATACCTTGTTATTCCGTTATTCAGAGCAATTTCCTGTAAATAATGCTTTTTATTATTACAAGCAACAAAGGGAATTATCCGGAACTTTCCTGCAATTTGTGGAGACTGAGAATGAAGGATATTGCAATGAGGAAAATATTCTTCCGGGAGATTGCAACTGGGGATATATTTTCCTGGCAGCCAACGGGAAAAGCATCTTCAAATTAGAATGTGTAGGTTCCGACAGTACTCAGTATAATATTGGAACTTTTGAAAGAAAGACTGATTCCTTAGTCTGCTCGTTTGAGAAGAGTTATTCATATCCTGAGAAATATGATCCAAACACAGGGGTAAGCATATCCAATCCTAATGAAGGCAAGATAAGCGAGGGTAGTTTTGTGGTTAAGCTTCAGCATTGCGAATGCATAAAGTATCCTTTCATTATTAAGCATATAAATGAGGAAGACAGCAATAGCATATTACAGACTTATGTGGTTAAGGTGGCTTCGCTTAAAGAACAGGATGATTTTATTAAATCCATTAAAAACATAAAGTCCATATCGGATATGCTGAAAGAATAAAAGAAGAAGAAGAGGCAGCTGCTTAACCGCGCTGCCTCTTCTTCTTTTATTGTCAGATTATTAAAATCAATTGATTGTTTTTCTCTAGAACATCTGTAGCTGGTAAATAAACCCTAAAGATATTCTGTTTGTATTTGCTTTGTCAGCTCCCAATGCTTTGGCTCTATCTGTAAACTGGTATGCACGCCCTACGTAAGTTAGGAAGAAATGCAAGTTAGATTCCATAGGGTAATATTCAAGTCCGGCAAAATAGCCATACGACGTCTGATATTTACCTTTAACAAAATCTATAGGACCAAACATATATTTTAAATCCTTCTTTAAGGAAGCAGTTTCATACATTCCTTGTAGGAATACATTCCATTTAGGCGCGAACCTATAATTCATTTTAGTGACTAATGACAGATAACTTGCATTCACATTATCTCCATATTTGTCTGAAGAATTTACAATATCTCTCATTATCCCATTACGATCGAGTTCTTCATTGGAATACATAAAATCAAAGAACATATTAAATTTACCCTGGGTAAATTCATTTCCTAAAGCGTAATAATGAACATACCTACCCTTAGCCTCACTCATTAATGAAGCTGACCATCGGGTTTTGAAAGCGTTATCAAAGAAGTTTCCATTCCAGTTCAGAGTATAAACCAAAGGAGCCTGGCTTTTTTTAACGCCGGTTGATCCAACATTATAGGTATTTTCAAAGCTGCTATTCATACTGTTCAGAATCTGAAACTGTAATTGATGATTTGGATTTAGATTATAAGCAAAGTTCACTCCGGTTAGAAAGTTACTCATATTCTCAATCATGTCACTATATTCGTAAATTTCAATTGGATTAAGATCGAATTCTATTCCTCCATAAGCAGCACATTGTTTTCCAATAAACATTGAGAAATCATTGGTAACCTTCACTCCTATTCCGGCAACATCAATGGAAGTAGGCAAGTTATCAATATTACCGCTACCCGTATTAGGACGGTTTAAACGTTGCCTCCAACGGTATGACAACCAATCATTGATTTTACCTTTTGCTTCGATGCGGAATTGCCGCATATAAAATTTACTTACTTGGTGGTCTCCATCAGAAAATTGATTATCAAAACTACCGTTCATATTCAAAAAGAAGTTAAACTTATCTGTCTTCTTTTTAATATCTGTCACCTCTTCAAAAAGACTTTTAGAGGAACGCATATCATCATTCTGCTGTGCCCTGACACCAGTCATGCTCAACAGCAACCCGAACAATAGTATATACCTTCTCATATCAGTATTCATTAAAATAAGTTTGGATCTGCTTCCAGTCACTTGTTTTGGTAAGTGCCAGCATAAGCAGAACTCTCGCTTTCTGAGGATTTAGTTCCTGAGAAGCAATAAAACCGTATTCTGCATCGTTAACCTCTGCATCTAATGTAGTTGGACCAGTTGGTACTCTTGATGAGCGAACCACCTGAATATCTGCCTTTCTTGCTCTGATAAGTTCTGGAAATATGTTTTTATGAATATTGCCGTTACCTACTCCTGCATGGACAATGCCTTTATATCCTGCAGCAATCAATGCATCGACAGCTTCGGGTTCTACATTAGAATAGCTATATACTATTCCAACTTTAGGAAGCTTATCTAATTTATCTACTGAGAATTCAGATGAAGTGGTGTGCAGCTTTGCGGAAATCCTATTAAAGAATACTTTGCTATTAAAAACATATCCTAAAGCGCCGGAATTCGGAGATTGAAAGGTCTCAACGCTAACTGTATTTGTTTTCAGCACATCACCTGCCCCCAGGATAAGTCCGTTCATTGCAACCAGAACTCCTTTGCCTACCGACTCTTTTGCAGAAGCAGTAATCACTGCATTATATAAGTTTAATGGTCCGTCGGCACTTATAGCTGTTGAAGGACGCATAGCACCAACCAGTACTACCGGTTTATCACTGTTAACTACCAGATTCAGAAAATAAGCGGTTTCTTCCATAGTATCGGTCCCGTGAGTAATCACAATACCATCAACTTTGCTATCTGCAAGTAAAATATTAATCCGCTTTGCAAGAGTGAGCCACACATCGTCAGACATATCTTGTGATCCGATTCTGACAATCTGTTCGCCAGTTACATTTGCCACATTCTTTATATCAGGAACGGCATCCAGCAACGCACCAATAGCAACCTGACCCGCAGTATATGCTGTTTTTGTGCTCGACGCTCCTGTACCAGCTATAGTTCCTCCTGTTGCCAATATGTGAATATTGGGCTTTTGAGCCATTATCGTTAATGATGACAGCAACACACACAGAACAAAAAATTGAAATCTCTTAACTGCTTTCATAACAATACATTTAATTAGTTAATAAATCTAGTTCTTTAAAGTTTAGTTCTTTATAAAAATTGAATCAACAGCAAACCCATGCCTACAGCCACCATTGTAGAAATAAGGCCAGGCATCATAAATGAATGATTCAATACGTACTTGCCGATACGAGTAGTTCCCGTACGGTCAAAGTTCATAGCAGCAACAACAGTGGGATAATTGGGAATGAAAAAATAACCATTCACTGCAGGGAAGAGTGCAATGAGCATAAAAGGAGAAATAGCCAGTGCAATGCCTAATGGCATAAGTGCTCTTACTGTTGCAGCCTGACTGTAGAGCAGGATGGACATCACAAAAAGTGCAAAACCGAATAGCCATGGAGTTGCAGTCACAATGTCTTTAATGGAGGCTGTAAGTTCAGGAAGATTTCCTTTCAGGAATGTGTCTCCCATCCACGCAATACCAAAGATTGCTATTACAGCCTGCATTCCTGCTGGAAAAACGGATCCTTGAGTTGCTTTTATTCCGTCTGTTCTGGTAATCAGAAGAATCGATGCTGCAGCAGTCAACATTAAAATCTCAATGATGGATGACATGCTAAGTTTCACCATCTCGCCATCGACAAGGAATGACGGTCTAAGACTCTCGAAGGAACCAAACAACACAATAAACAATGTTGCAAACACAAAAACAAGAACCGAAAGCAAAGCACTTCGACCATTCTCCATCTCTTTTGTCTCAACTTTCTTCGTATCAAATTCACCTTCGGCTATTCTTTTCTTATATTCAGGATCGTCAACAAGCTCTTTTCCTACATATAAAGAATAAAAAGCTCCTGCCAATACGCCAATCAAAGTGGAAGGAATACTTATTTTCAGAATATCAAACAAGGATATATTATAGCCGGATAATAGCCCAAGGAGCGCAACTGTGGCGGCAGAGATCGGACTTGCGGTTATCGCTTGCTGGGATGCGATCACCGCTATACCCAAAGGACGTTCTGGTCTTATTTTTGTTTCTGTGGCAACTTCCGCTATTACAGGAAGAACCGAATAGGCCACATGACCGGTTCCGGCTACTATTGTAAATATGTAGGTTACAATAGGGCTAAGCCAGACAACTTTCGATGGATTTTTACGAAGCAAGCGCTCTGCCGCTTTTACCATATAATCAAGTCCGCCAGCAGCTTGCATACATGAAGCTGCAGAAATAACAGCTGCAATCATCAGCATTACATCAATAGGAGGTGCTGTAGGTTGCAACCCAAACACAAATGTCAGGATAGCCAGTCCTACTCCACCCATCACTCCAAGTCCAATGCCACCTAATCTTGCTCCGATAAGGATAGCAACTAATACGAAAATCAGTTGTAGTATCATAATACTTCGAATAATAGAACAGTTTTGTTCCGACAGGTTTAATATATAACAAAGATGCACATTAATAAGTTCCGCTATAAATATAATTAAACTTATTAAATACAAAAACTGTAGCATCCTTATTTATATTAAAAAATGGACAGATATGTGTAACCGGACTCTTGCTGGAAGCTCCAACTAATATGATGTATCTTTCAAAGGCATTACTGCCCATAAATAGTACAATATCTCCTTAATCAGAGAACTTTTACATTTGAATTTATGTTATTAATAAAAAGGAGGGATCATCTTTTAAGTTGAGATTGAAAATGAGAATTGCACATTTCATTAAAAGGAATATAAGACTATGAGAACTTTATTATTGATATCAATAATTCTATTTTCAATGAATGTATTTTCCCAGAAAATAGAAAACAGGGAGAATGGAGCAAATGTCCTTGACGGATCTCCGAAAGTAGAAAATAAGGATAACGTTACAGGCGTTTCTCCGGAAGCAAGTAAAGATTATCTCTATAAATCAGGAGAATACCTTTTAAAATCTGCTTATTATCGATACGCTGCTCTCGGTTCTTTAGCTGCAGGTGCTATCATATCCTCAATGGGCTCCAATGCTGACAATAATTCTACAGGCACTAGTAATAAAGGAGATGCCTATTATGCAATCAGTGGTATATTCTTCGTTTCATCATTGGTTTGTACAATTATATCCATCAATTATAAAATGAAGGCGGGGAAACAGCTCAAATTATCTGCTAGTGGTGGAACTACCAGCATTGCCTATACATTTTGACTAAAGACATAAGATTATGAAAAACGTTTTATTAGTATTTCTAATTTTAATCTCAGTGAATGTATTCTCCCAACAGGCAGAGCATCAAGGGAATGGGGTTAATGCAATAAAAGACACTCCTAAAGAAGAAAAGGATAGCGTAAAGATGCCTTTAACTGTAGAATCTGGAAGTATTTTATACAATTCCGGAAAATATCTGCGAAAATCAGCATATTATGAATATGGGGCTATTGGTTCATTAACAGCAAGCGCTGTTTTTTTTCTGATAGCATTTAATAATATCGACTTTTGGGATAATGGCAATCTCTCAACAAGTGCTTTCAGCGCTATTGCTGCCACTCTATTTTTCACTTCAGCCATTGTTTGTACGGTAGCATCAATCAAATATGATAAGAAGGCTGGAAAAGAACTTAAATTATTGATGCGCGGTGGGACTGGTTCTATCGCATTAACATTTTAATCTCTTGAATTTGTAATTATAGAATTATGATAAAAAATCAGACCTCTATTCTATTTACGGGAAATATCCATGAAAAACTTATTTATAACACTCATTCTATTTTTACTCTCAACAAAGGCCACTGCACAAACAAGTCCGGACTCTGTTGTGATTAATTTTTATGAATGGTATTTTAGCGTAATAGAAAGTGGACAAATTGAAGAGTACCAACCAGAGTTCGTTGCTGATTCCGCCGGAATGACCACACTGAAAATGGATAGATACATTGAGAATCTAAGACTTCACAGTTTTACTGACAGCCTGATTAATCGTGAGATTGCTTCGTATCAGAATTGCATTAAAGAGATTAATAAAACAAAATTCGATGACTTAAACGATAAGCTACCTAACTTGGATGATTATAGGAATATAGGCTGTGATTTTTTTAATATCTATCGATGGATAATGGATATTGAGCCAATGAACGGAGTAGATGTTATTGAAAAAATATACATTGATAACAACAGAATTGTAATCAAAGGGCGTTTCTTTAGAGGCAGCGAACAGACAAAGGATAAGAGTTACTGGAATAAATTTCTTTATGTCGCATTAATCTACGAAAATAATATCTGGAAAATTAATCAAATAGAAATACGAAACACGATAGATAGATAGATAGATAGTTTGTAGAAACATCATAAAATTCAACTAAAATAAATTCAACCTATCACAGTTATTTTTTATTTATTTGTCATTTACAGACTCCCATATTTTCGGTTTTAATGTGATTCTCATCTTCCGGTTCTGCATGAATATACACTTCACTTCTGCTAATTAGATCGTTCAGTTCCCGTTCTATCATATCGCAGATTTCATGAACTTGCATCAAAGAAAGATCAGATTCTAAATGAACATTTACCTTGATAAAAGTATTTGCACCGGCAGAACGAATCTTCAGATCATGATAAGATTTCACTTCAGGTATTGATAATAACTTCTCTTCTACCAGATGAACTGTATTTTGTGGCGCTGTATCCAGTAATACATCTATCGCCTTTTTACCTAATTTAAATGAGACAAAAACAACAAGAGCAGCAACGAGCAAAGCAGCTACTGAATCGGCAAAATAGAGACCAAAGTTTGCACATATTAACCCGAATAATACTACTGTAGAACTCCAGATATCTGTTGAGAAATGCAAAGCATCAGCTTCCAAAGCCTGGCTATTATGCTTCTTTGCCACTTTATATAACGCTCTTGACCGTGTTACATCAATAACTATTGCACTGATAACTACGATATAGCTCCATGCATTTACTTCTATATGAGTATTCCCGCTAACCAAACGGCTTACAGCTTCATAGACTATCCAAATGCATGTAATAAGAAGCAACAACGTTTCAATTAATGCCGAGAAATTTTCTATCTTACCATGCCCATAGTTATGCTCTTTATCTGCCGGTTTATCAGATATGCTGACAGAGAAAAAGGTAATAACCGCCGCAACGAGATCAAGTGTAGAATGTAATGCTTCAGAAAGGATACCTAAACTACCGGTAAGAATACCGATAATCATCTTGAATGCAGTTAAAAATATAGCTGCAAACACAGAAAGTAATGCAACTTTTTTCTTTTCATTTTTCATCATTATCCTTTATAAACAACAAAATGAGATGCCATAAAGTACAAAAATATAAAAATAACTTGAAACAAATCTATTTACTATCAAAAAAAAAGGAGCAGTCAAACTAATATAGATTTAGTCTAATTATATCTAAATAAGACCACAAAGAACAGAACTAATCTATTAATAATAGGGCTATTATTAATAGATTCACTGATTACTTTGATAAGATTTATTAAATCGATATTATTTTTATTGTTCTAAATCTCTTTTTCCGAAACAAATTAGTACTTTTGTCCCCGTCTTTTTTTAAATAAAAGACGACTGCAAACAATTGTATAAGTAGATAAACATTCACATTTGAACCATACTTAAATGATAAACATTGATATCAGAAAATTGACGTTACGCGGGAAATCCGCCTTTAATTTTTTAACATCGAAATGCAAAACGTGGGGAGCTAAAGGCAAATCGTTGTACAAAAATTCTCCTTGGTACAAAAAGATACTATTAATATTCTGTTCCCTGATTATTTTATTCTCTGTCTACCTGTTTATGGTTGATATTAACTTCCTCTGGTTATTCGGAAAATCACCGAGTATGTCGAGCATAAACAATCCAAACCAAAGTGTTGCCTCCGAAATTTATAGTGCCGACGGAAAGCTAATCAGCAAATATTTTAGAGAAAACAGAACTCCGGTGAAATATGAAGAGATATCACCGATATTAATTAAAACACTTATCAGTACCGAAGACGAGCGCTTTTATGAACATTTTGGAGTAGATTTAAAAGGTGTGTTCGCAGCAATGAAGGATATGACCAAAGGTAATGCCCGTGGTGCAAGTACTATTACCCAACAACTTGTAAAGAACATGTTCAAGGTTCGGTCACAATACTCCAGAGGCCTTTTAGGAAATATTCCTGGTCTCAAGTTGCTTATAATGAAATCAAAAGAATGGATTACTGCAGTCAAAATTGAAATGTTTTATTCCAAAAAAGACATTCTTACCATGTATCTCAACACTGTGGATTTTGGTAGCAATGCTTACGGTATAAAAACTGCATGTAAAACTTACTTCAACACAACACCACAAAATATAACTGTTGAACAAGCGGCAACTTTAGTCGGTTTACTAAAAGCCACAACAACTTACAATCCGCGACTTAAACCGAAAAACAGTTTAAAAAGACGAAATGTAGTACTGGATAACTTATTAAGTCATCACCTTATAAGTTCTTCCGAATGCGATTCTCTAAAGAGAATTCCAATTAAACTCAATTATAGCATTGAAACAAATTATGCCGGACAAGCTCTTTATTTTAGAGAAGCCGTAGCTGAATCTCTTAAGAACTGGTGCAAAGAGAATGATATTGACCTCTACTCTGATGGTCTGAAAATATATACTACCCTAGACACCAGAATGCAGAAATATGCAGAAGAAGCTGTTGACAAGCAAATGCGAATCGTTCAACGGAATTTTAATGGCCATTGGGGGAAAGAAAATCCATGGCAAGATCAGAATCATAAAGAAATAGCAGGCTTTATAGAAGATATAGCAAAAAAGACTGATTCCTATAAAATTTTGGAACAAAAATATCCGGATAGACCTGATTCAATTAACTATTTCATGAATAAGCCTCACCGCGTGAAAGTCTTTGATTATGACACAGGTTTGAAAGAAATGAATATCAGTACTATGGACTCCATCCGTTACATGGAGAAATTTATGCACACTGGATTTGTTGCTATGGAGCCTCAGAGTGGATTTGTCAAAGCATGGGTGGGTGATATAAACTTCAATTCATGGAAATACGATAAAGTTCTTTCCAGACGTCAGCCGGGATCTACCTTTAAATTGTTTGATTATGCAACAGCTTTCAATAAAGGAATGTCTCCTTGCGATGAACGTGTGGATAAATACCTGGAATGGGAAGTAATGGAAAAAGGAGAACTAAAGAAATGGACGCCACGTAATGCAAACGGATACTATTCCGGCCAGTCTATGACTCTGAAAGCAGCATTTGCAAGATCAATTAACAGTATTGCAGTACAGATAGCCAAAGAAGTGGGTATTGGAGAAATTATTAAAACAGCCCATGCAATGGGTATCAAGACTCCATTGAACAATATTCCGGCTACAAGTCTTGGTGCTTCAGATGTATCACTACTTGAATTAGTCAACTCCTATTGCACAGTTGTTAATGATGGTATGACGCATGACCCTGTATTAGTAACACGCATTGAAGACCGTAATGGCAACGTATTGTATAATTATGTTCCAGAACAAAAGCAAGCTATTCCCTATGAAACAGCTTTCCTAATGCAACAAATGCTTCAAGGAGGACTAACAGAACCGATGGGAACCACGCAAGCCTTATGGTCATTTAACTTGTTCCACTACAATACTGATTTTGGAGGAAAAACAGGAACATCCTCCAATCACTCCGATGCCTGGTTTGTTGGCGTAACTCCGAACTTAGTTGGAGGTGCCTGGGTTGGAGGTGAACATCGTAGTATCCATTTCAGAACAGGAAAACTAGGAGAAGGTAGTAAAACGGCATTACCTATATTTGGATATTTTATGGAAAAGGTACTTGCTGATAATCAATTGTCAAAATACAAAGCCAAATTCTCTAAACCCAAACAGCCAATAGCCAGATCTTATCAATGCCAGTCGGCTTATCCTAAAGCTGAAAACGACTCTACACATTCTGCTTCAGATAGTATTGCTGTAGAGCAGGAAGGTATAGATGAAAATGTAGAAGAACAACTTTAACAGTGTTACTGAGAAATAAAAAAAAGAACAGTGCTGATTAAATACAAATCAGCACTGTTCTTTTTTATTATAACCTTTACCATAAATTAATGAAAAGCAGAATACAATAGTAAATAGTTATAAAGAGTCTTTTTTTACTTTTTATGTTTGGGAGATAACTCATTCATCTCTTTGAGAATATCTCCAGTACTTGCTTGTACTGGTTTGTCGTTTACTATTCTTTTTACTGAATCTGTTTGGGTAACAGTAATGGTATCTGTGACTAGAAATGGAACCTTCTTATAAAAAAGACCTTCCCAATAACTTCCAGCCACAAAAGAAACAACTGCTATAAAAACAGATAATAAGAAGATGTGTGAGCCTTTCATTAGTATTGTTGTTTACTACCTGATAAATTATGATATATCAATGGTTATTTTAAAAACAAATTACAACAAAATAAGTTCAATTAAAGACAAATGATTCGACTTTTAAAAAAAAGTCAGCGATAGATTCTTTGTTTTAAAAGAATTATTTTTAAAACGCCAGAATAACATATTATGTTATACCTTTATTGTATCACATTGATAAGACTCACAAAATTATAAATAATATTTATATATAACAAAAATCAATTAATAAAATATTATTAAACCAAACAAATATAATACAGATAACCAATTATATAATAACAGTTTAAATTCACAAGTTATATTTATTAGTTATAATGTTTCTCTTGAATAAGAGTAACTGTTTTACAACGCAATGCAAATATTAAAGACCTATTTATTTCATTAAATGACCAGACTGGGCTATTACAAGGCATACATGCAGGTATCATGTGTCTCAAACAAAATGAATAAGCAATCACACACACATTTTTCCAATCAGTATATCAAGTTATAAGCATCAATTCAAATAAACCTTTTTTTAATATATTTGTTACTAAAACATAATCAACAACAAATCTTTAGATAGATAACTTATAAGAAAAGAGAGACAATTGATACAAAAAAGTGTCACTGACGCATATATATAACGCATAAGTTAAAAAACAGTATTTTTCAGCATAGTTAAGCACAGCTTCTGAAATAGTAAGTTACACTAATCTATTAATACACAAAACAAATACATACAATTAATTTCTTAAATATGAATCATAGCATTCTATAATTTCAGTATTTTTAATTAAAAGAGAAATTCATATAAGCATTTGATTTTACATAATTAATAAGGCTATAATCTATTAATATTCAATAGAAAAAGAACAACAGATGAATTTTAAGCAAAATAGATAATCTATTTTTTAAGTTATTTTCTTTCTTTTAATATAAAACAGATTATCTTTGCATTAGCAAATAATAATATTGACATATTTTATCACAATATCATCAACGAACCAATAATAAAAAACATGAAAATAGCATTAATTTCAGGTATTACAGGTCAGGACGGTTCATTCCTGGCAGAATTTTTATTGCAAAAAGGGTATGAAGTGCATGGCATTCTTCGCCGTTCTTCTTCTTTCAATACAGGACGCATCGAACATCTTTATTTTGAAGAATGGGTGCGGGATATGAAACAGCAACGAACCATCAATCTTCATTATGGAGATATGACGGACTCCAGTTCGCTAATTCGGATTATTCAGCAGGTTCAACCGGATGAAATATATAATCTGGCAGCTCAAAGTCATGTCAAGGTAAGCTTTGACGTTCCTGAATATACAGCCGATACTGATGCTGTGGGTACTCTTAGAATGCTTGAAGCGGTACGTATCCTCGGATTGGAAAAGAAAACAAAAATATATCAGGCTTCTACTTCCGAACTATTCGGTTTGGTACAGGAAGTACCTCAAAAGGAAACCACTCCTTTCTATCCACGTAGTCCGTACGGAGTAGCTAAACAATATGGTTTCTGGATTACAAAGAACTATCGTGAATCCTATGGCATGTTTGCTGTAAACGGTATCTTGTTTAATCACGAAAGTGAACGCCGTGGCGAAACATTCGTGACCAGAAAGATTTCTCTGGCTGTGGCTCGTATTAAACAAGGTGTGCAAAACAAGCTTTATATGGGAAATCTGGATTCACAGCGTGACTGGGGATATGCAAAGGATTATGTGCAATGTATGTGGATGATTCTTCAGCATGACACTCCTGAAGATTTCGTTATTGCTACCGGAGAAATGCACACTGTACGTGAATTCTGTACACTTGCATTCAAGGAAGCTGGAATTGAGATTCGCTGGGAAGGTCAGGGAGTCGACGAAAAAGGTTTCGACGTAGCTACCGGCCGTGTTTTGGTAGAAGTTGATCCTAAATATTTCCGTCCAGCAGAGGTTGAACAGTTATTGGGAGATCCAACAAAAGCAAAAACACTGCTCGGTTGGAACCCTACACAAACTTCATTCCCTGAATTGGTAAAGATCATGGTACAACATGATATGGAAAAAGTTAGAAAGATGATCCTCAATAAATAATAATGGAAAAGAATGCAAAGATTTTTGTAGCCGGTCACCGCGGATTAGTAGGGTCGGCTATTCTAAATAATCTGAAAAAGAAAGGATATACCAATTTCGTTCTTCGTACACACAAAGAATTAGATTTATGTAACCAGGCTGCTGTAACTGAGTTCTTTGACCAGGAAAAGCCGGAATATGTATTTTTAGCTGCGGCACATGTGGGCGGCATTGTGGCAAACAGCCTTTACAGGGCTGATTTCATTTACCGCAACCTCGAGATTCAGAATAATGTAATTTACAATGCTTACCGCACAGGAGTTAAAAAACTACTGTTCCTGGGTAGCACTTGCATTTATCCGGGTAATGCTCCTCAGCCAATGAAGGAAGATTGCCTGCTTACTTCTGAGCTGGAATATACAAACGAACCGTATGCATTGTCTAAAATTGCCGGATTGAAAATGTGTGAGAGCTTTAATCTGCAATATGGAACAAACTACATTGCAGTGATGCCAACCAATCTTTACGGTCCGAATGATAATTTCAATCTGGAACGCAGCCATGTGTTGCCTGCATTAATCAGAAAAGCTCACTTAGGCAAACAGCTTATGGCCGGTAACTGGGATGAAATCCGTAAGGACTTCAATGCTGCTCCGGTGGAAGGTGTGGATGGAAATGCCAGTCAGGAAGAGATTCTTGGTAAGCTGAACAAATACGGCATTACTATTTCCGATGACGGAAAGGCAAATGTAGAGATTTGGGGAACGGGTGCTCCTCTACGCGAATTNCTTTGGAGCGAAGATATGGCCGATGCCTGTGTATTCGTTATGGAGAATGTTGATTTTGCCGACCTGAGAGGAAACAGCAAGGAAGTGCGCAACTGCCACATTAATATTGGTACAGGAAAAGAACTTTCCATCAAACAACTGGCTTATCTGGTTGCTGAGAAAGTTGGCTTTGCCGGCAATATTGTTTTTAATGCCAGTAAACCGGACGGAACGATGCGTAAACTCACTGATCCTTCCAAACTTCACAGTCTGGGATGGACTCACAAAATAGAGCTTGAAGACGGAGTTTCCATGATTTATGACTGGTACAAAAACAAGTAAATACAAAGAAGTTAAAACAACAAACTAAGACGCTGATAAAGTAGTATCAGTATCACAATGATTAATAAATATAGGTAATAGGGCATGTGATATGTCCTATTATTTTTATATACTATCTATCAACCATTTGCCTGCAATTTATTCCTTAAAATAGTTTCCAGGACCTCCTCTTTATATGTTCTCGATACGGGAATCTTATATTTCCCGATTCCAAGCATATTCCCTTCTACAACAGATACTTTCTCAGCATTAACTATAAACGATTTATGAGTCTGGATAAACAGATTTTCCGGCAGGTTTTCAAGAATAAGCTTCAGGGTTGAGTGAGTGATTATCTTTCCAACCTCAGTTTGTATTGAAACATAGTTCTCAACTCCTTCAATATACAGTATATCTTTAAAGAATATCTTTTCAAACTTTTGATTAGCCTTTACAAATAAATAATCGGAAGGCATAGAATTTACCTGCTGACTTTTTATTAAATCATACACCTTATTTACAGCTTTGAGAAATCGCTCAAAAGATATTGGTTTAAGCAGATAATCCACCACTTCCAGGTCGTATCCTTTAATGGCATATTGCTCATATGCACTGGTAATGATTACTTTCGGAGGATTAACAAGTGAGGAAAGTAAATCTATTCCCGACATATATGGCATTTCAATATCAAGAAACAGCAAATCAACCAACTGAGTTTTCAGGATATTATTCAACTGTATCGCATCTTCGCACACTCCTGTAAGCTCCAGAAAGTCGAGTTTTTCAACGTAACCCTGTAGCCCTTTCCTTGCCATTGGTTCATCATCTGTAATAATGCATTTCAGTTTCATTTTACAGTTCAATTATTAGTTTAGCAACATATACATCATTCACTTTTGAAGTAGACCGATTGTATTTATCCGGATACAAAATATCAAGTCTCTTTTTCAGATTGTCGAGCCCAACGCCTCCTTTTTTAGTTTTTTGCTCAATGCTATGAGGAATTGCGTTACTAACCTCAAAAATCAGACGACTCATTTCCAACCGTGCGCTTATTTTTATCCAGTATTCACCGCCAACGTATTTAAATGCATTTTCAATTAACGGAAACAAAAGCAATGGATGTATTTTCTGATTCCGTAGCTGAGGATCAAAAGCTACATCAAGCTGAAGAGAATCTTTCATCCTTGTTTTCTGAAAATCAATATAGGTATTTATAAAATTGAACTCCTGCTCAATATAGACCGGATGATTTACTTCATAAAGCTGATAACGAAGTAATTCCGACAATTTTTCTATTGTTTTACGCGGTGTTTCATTGGTTTCATCTATCTGAAAATAAATTGTATTGAGCGCGTTAAACAAGAAATGAGGGTGAAACTGAGCTTTCAGGAATTTCAGTTCCGTTTCTATCTGCATGTTTTTAACCTGCTGAGTCTGTAACTTTTCAGCCACATAAGCATCCAGAATCTGCTTTCCCCGAAAAACGGAATAAACAATTATCAGGAAAAGAGAAAAAATGACTGTCGCAATAACAAAATCGTCGAGTCCCGGAGGATCATTGGTAAAATAATGGATCACTACCAGACTGGGATTCACTATCACAACCCCGATGAGCCATATATACAAATACTCTAATAAGAGTTTATTAAAGCTGAGTTTGCCGGTTCTGCGGCTACTTCTTTTAAGGAAAATATAAATTATCAGCTGGAAAAGATATGCAATAAAAATGGCAGAAGCAAATTCTATCAGATTAAACACAATGGGTCTTTCCCAGAATTTATATCCTGTTGGAGTATCGCTCACCAGCCTAATGCCAGTCATCACCACTAATGCAAAAATTGTGGGGAAAATCCAGAACCAAAAACTATTTCTTTTCATCTTTATTGATTAAGGCCACTATTCATACTACAAATTTATTCTTTTTGAATCAATAGAGTCACTTTTTTTCTTAATTTCTTTCGCCTCAGATCCTTTTCTGAATCTGTAGGTAAAGGAGATTCCTACAGCACAACGGTCGTTTCTTTCATTTACCTTTGCCAGATTTCCGTTAAACAGCCCGTTTATCTTAGTAACGTATGAGTTAAATATATCATTCGAATAAATACTAAGCGTGGCATTTCCCTTGAATAATTTCTTTTGAATGGCCGCCGACACTTTCCACATAGGTGCAACATTGATTTGTCCCATAGCCATTTTTCCGTTATAAAAGCCCGATAGCTCGGCCGACCACTCCTTTGGCAGGGTTATTCTGTTGCTCATATTAACCAGAAAAGTAGTATTACCGTTCTTGAATGGAGCATTATTTTCAACCCACTTATAGTTATTTCTGGTCAGAGCCATATACACATTCGAGTTCCAGAATCTACTCAAAGTAAATTGCCCTACACTCACCCGCAAGCCATAAGAATTATAGCTGGCCATATTAGTTGGCATCACATAAACCCGCTTACTATTTTCCTTTACCATATAAGATTTTACAATGGCTTGCTCAATGTTACTGTAGAACAAGCTGACTGAATAATTCTTCTTTATTATATATGAAAAATCTATATTATTGGAAAACTGAGGTTTCAGGGCTGTGTTTCCCTGCTCGTAAGTATAGGCATCAAAAATATAGATAAACGGATTCAGATCGCGGTAGTTGGGACGATTTATTCTTCGCCCATAAGTCAGATTTATTATGTCTGAGTTTCTGAGGCTATAGGTTAAAGATGCTGTTGGAAACATATCTGTGTATAACACTCTGAACAAAGAATCTTTTCTCTCTTGATTGCCAAGCTGGTGCCCCTTTATATTTGTATTTTCTATGCGCAATCCGGCCTCCAGATGAAACTGATTTCTTGAAATCTTACTACTGACATACGCAGCATTTACGTTCTCTTTATAAAGGAACTTACAGTTTAGCCCATAGTCGGGCAACCATTCCTGACCAACTTTATTGTTATATTCAGAAGAATTATCGACGTCGACAAACGTGGTTTTCAGTCCGCTTTCAAAAGATAACTTATCTGATACCGGATAAGAAAGATCTGTCTGAGCAGAAAACACTCCGATGGTTCCGTCCTTAAAACCTTTCGGCAGGCTTTGAGACGAGAAGCCTCCGGCAGCTTTGGCAAACAAATCGTTATGCAGCTGATCTTCCTCTACAGAATAACGCAGATAATCTGCAGAAACACTGAATTCTTTTCCTATACTGTCTATTTTATGTGTCATGCTTAAGCCGGATCTCAGATTACGTCTCTTATCCCGATTGTTTGTTGACGAGCGAAGAGTTGAATCGCTCTTGCTTATATCTGTATAGAACCGGGAATTTATGTTCCCATCTTCTGCCCTACTGGCAGCATAACCACTGGCGGACAGCTCAAAGGTTGTTTTTGGAGATGCAAAATAATGAACGCCTCCATTAAAATAGTGGTTATCGTCAGCCCGTTTACGGTAAGAATCCTGGCCAAACATGGTGCTTAATCCGGCAGATGAACGGTCGAAATCTCTGGAAATCTTCAAATCAACAAAATCGTGTCCGGTATAGTAGCCGTACATGCCAAACACGTTGAACTTCCCATTGCGATGATTAAACGAAATATTATTGTTTGCCCTGCCATACTTGCCTTGTTCATAGCTGGAATTCAACGTCAGATTGAAACCCATCAGCTTAGCCCTCCTGGTTCTTATATTAATTACGCCGGAGTTTCCGCTTGCATCATATTTTGCAGACGGATTGGCCACGAGTTCTACCTTTTCAAGCGAGGAAACCGGGGTAGACTTTAAATAATTTACAAGCTCGGTTCCTTCCAGATAAGAGATTTTTCCGTCAATCAATACCTTTGCCCCACTTTTTCCATTTAATGAAACGGCACCATTATTGCTGATAACCACTCCCGGAAGATTCTGCATCACAGTAAATGCATTTCCACCGGAATTCAAAACAAACGATTCCAGATTGATAACTGTCTTGTCGGCCATAATCTCCACCGGCGGCTTTTGGGCAGTTATTACAATTGCGCCCAGATTTTTTGCTTCCACTTCCATAAGAACCGGAGTAAGGAACACCGATTTATCTGCTTGCACAAGTGTATTTCTCGTTTCTTTCTTATACCCAAGCATGGAAACCTGAACAAGATAATGCCCGGCATTTACTTGTTTGAATATAAAAGTTCCATTTTTATCACTGGCTGTTGCCTTTACAAAAGAAGAATCTTTCTGAGCCAACAAAACAACCTGAGCGCCTTCCAGCGGAAGTTTGTTGTCGACCAGAATTTTACCAGTCACCACACCGTTTGTTTCAGCACCCGAAATGCTGAAAGACAGAAAAATATTTAGTAAGATAAACAGATTCATTAGTTTGCACATAATTGTTTTTCATTTAATTCTGTACAAATCTAGAACAGTTTCCGCTAGTAATAAAATTCTTTTGACCACCTGCACTCTATCGTTGACGAAATGCAAGTCTTACGAAAAGTAAGCAATAAAGTCCGGTTTCAGAGATCACTAGATCTTTTTCTTAAACTCAGGCGAGGTTTCTTGATTCTCTCTAATCAGAAATAAAAAATCAGGCGGGATGTTTTATTTCTCCTGTACAAAAGAATGAATTGTTTTGTACAAAAGAAAACATTCTTCTGTACAGAAGATTACATTCTTTTGTACAAGGATATATTAACTTCCCGCCTCATTTCTGAAAACTTAAACGAGAGATTCTATTTATCACACCGGACGCTAAAGAAAAAGCCCTTTCATCTGTGCGGATACAGATAAAAGGGCTTTCATATTATTGAATCTTTTTTGATTTTCTATGACCGGCTCACCTGAAGTCCTTTATCTGAAAGGCTCATTTCAACGAAGCGGGCGTTAGGGTTTGGCTGATGTTCTGTGAGAATATCACGGATGCGCAATGCCGCTTTCGGATCTTTTGCAATGATATACAAATATCCTCCGCCACCTGCGCCCGGTAATTTATATCCCAAAGTGTAATCTTTGATAAGATCAATGATTGCTTCAACAGCAGGCGGGTTCGTTCCGAAATCCAAAGCTTTGTTTTGAGTCCATGTTTTGCCCACCAAAGCTGCCATCTCTTCAAAGTTACCTCGTTGAATTGCTTCGTAAAGATCGAGCGCATGCGCTTTCATCTCCCCTAGCAAAGTTAAATGCTCAGTTGAGTTTAGGAACATATTGCAAACAATTTCCGAAAGAATTCCTTTTGCCGTACGGGTTATACCAGTATAATAGAGCAAATGACAAGGTTTATATTCCGGATTATTAAAAGTATAATCGGGCAACCAGCGCACCAAAGGCAGTTGATCAAACCCTTTATTTGTTTGTAATAGTTTTACTCCATGCAGCACCCCTCCATATTGGTCCTGCCATCCGCCACCGGTAGTGAGCAGTTGTTCCAGAACAAGTGTGCGCTGGCAGATTTCATTCTTATCCCAAGCCAGTCCACAGAAATCAGAGACAGCCCCCAATACCGTAGAAGCAAGAATTGAACTTGTTCCCAGACCAGAACCTGCAGGAATAGCAGCCAGTAAGGTAACTTCAATACCCGACCCGAAATCCTTTAACTGGTCTTCAAGTGACTTGTATGCTTTTGAAGCAAAAGCAGGAGCAAAACCGGCTAAGGTTAATGCGGCCTTAGGAATAGAGAATGGCGAACCAACCCTGGCAAAATCATTCAATTCCTCGTAAGTAGACACCTCTTCCCTTGCACCCAAATCAATGGAGCGAAGTACAACCTTATACTCTTTGCACGGTTTTACATACACCTGCAAAGGAGGCTGTCCATTCAGTTCTATCGCAATATTAACCACATTCCCGCCCGAATAAAGGCAATAAGGAGGAGTATCTGTCCACCCGCCAGCCAGGTCGATGCGAACCGGACTACGTCCCCATACAATCTGATCGGGATAAACATTCAGAAATGGTTGTTGCTTTTTCTCATGCAAAGAACCTATCAATCCCTCCCGAAGCAGGGAAAATGCCTTTTGTTCTTCAGCTTTATAATCTCTTTGTTGCAATTGCAATGCACGGGCACGAAACATTTGATTATGGATACGTGTCATCTGAGGAGCATCTTCAGCAAGAATCTCCGGCAATGCTATATTGTTTTTGGCAAATTCCGCAGCTGCATCTGCCAGATTCAACTGGTAGAATACGCTTTTATCATAATTTGCTGCCAATGCAGGCCAGTTCTTATTCCTGAATTCTTCCCGTTGACCATAAAGCCTTTTTAGATTGGCCCCAGCAGAAAGCTCATCAGCTGAAAGCCGAACGGCTTTTTCCCAGATCTCTTTTCCTTCTTCTGATTCAGGTTCGGAAATCATCCAGCGAAGTACCTTCCCAAGCTCTTCCGTATTTTGGCATATCGGAAATAACTTAGTAGCCTGAAGATCGTCTGTCCGTCCAAAAAGTTTCTCAGAAAGATTTACACCTCTGACAGAGAGCCATTCCATGAAAGATTTTCCCATGAACAAAGTCTCGTCCTTTGCCAGGTCACCCTTAAATGCATCATTCAATCCATAAGGGCGGGCAGCATAATCCTGCTCACCAATAGGAACAACATCAACGCAAACTCCTGCAGGAAGTTTCATCTTCCAGTCGTTCACCGGAACTCCGGTAATAATATGCTGGTGAGTTAACGACCATTGCTTGCCTACAAAACTGTTTTCAATCCATAATTCGGAATTATCAGCAGTAAGCGTTACGCCAATCTCAGCATTTTGTACAAACATTGCAGGATGAGGTTTTACCTTTCGCTGCATTATCTCACGCTGATCCCTCACCAGATTTTGTACAGCCAATGTAGAAGAAATTAACTCCTTACTGGTTCCGTAATGATAAAATTCTCCACCCGGAAGAGGAAGGATAGCAACAGAAAGAGCATTGAGATCTTCATCCTTTATGCATGGGTTATTTCCTAAAGCCATTCCGAAATCAGAGTAAAGATCGTAATATTTAAGCTCCTTGCTCTCTGGCTTATGAGAACGCTTCATCAATAATTCAACCGCCCGGTCACTTAATATCCAGATACCTATATCCATCAGAAACATATGAGTTTTAGCCAATGAACCAAGCTCTTCCAGAGATGGCTTTTGAAGCATAAAATCCAGTTGGTCTGCACTTTTTCTGTTAGAAACAAACACACCGTGATGAGTTGCCAATGAAGGATCCACCCATAATCCATAACATACCACATCCGCTTCGGGAATAGGCTGCAAAGATTTCTCCGAACGAATATACACATCTCCACTTGCAATTAGAGTGTGAAGAGAATCCGGAGCCTTTTTCATTATTTGCTCATAAAGAGGTAGCTGAAGTGAAAGCAGGTTTTGCTTTAGTCGCTGCCCCCTCTCCCATCGGAAAACAGGTATTGGAGTCAGTATTTTACCTGAAGGTGCGTAACCGGGTAAACGGCGACTNTGCCCTCCCGCATGAAGTAATATTCTTTTTTCCTGAGACAACCATTGGCTGAAAGTAATTTCCTGAGTATTATTCCTCTGGCATTCAGCCAATAACCAGGTAGTTCCCCCACCCGAACCTAATTTTGCGCCAACAGGATCTGAAGTACAAAACCAGTCTTTGTGATCTGTTCCTTCTATTTCGTGAAAGCAATCTACCAGATTAGGAGGAAGCGATAGTAGTTTTTGCATGATATATTAAATATTTTAGTCTTCTTAATTAGATCCCCAGGCTGTCTGATCCCATCCGGCTGCGTAATACCAGGAAAGTGTTTTGAAAAAAGCATTATAAGCTGTTTGACTTTGCTGAGGTATATATGCACCCAAACCACTAAAATGATTCGGGTCAATCTTTAAATTAATAAAGTAATCAGTCGTTGCTTTATATACAACCGTAGCATTCAATTGTTTCTGGAAACTAACCCACTCTTCTGTTGTTGCAATATCTTCAATCAAATTACCAAAATCATAAGCAAAATGGTCAGAAGAACCTACACGATCATATAATTGAATGCTGCTAGGAACAATCGTATAGAATTCCAACGGATGAGCAACAATGATTTTCTTTGTGGCGGCAGCCAGATTATCCATTTCACTACACTTTGTCACTGCAATTGTAGCAGACTTATATTGTCCACTCATAGCATTATAATAATTATAAAACCGCGATGCAATTTCTGTATAATTCTTTTGCGAACCAAACATGGGCTCAATAATCTGTTTATAGGGAAAGCCTAAATCAATAACTTCCGTTGGAGTAGCTATCAAGTAATCAGCACAGTCCTTTAATTGATAAGCAACTTCAACACTGCTCATCAAACAGGCATCAAACATTATAAAGTCAAGATGAGGAGCTACAGTAAGAGCATTGGCAAGATCAGGAATATCCATGTAATCATCTGCATCTCCTTGAGTTTTTGTACTATTATCCTGTCCAAACCAACGAGTTGAGACGGTCTTGGTAGAAGGAGATGGAACCCAACTGTAGCCATGAGACCAAAGTACTAATCCATAACTATCTGCAGGATAGGAACTGTAAACTTCAGAAAGAATTCCTTTCATCACAGAAACATCCAAAGAATTCTGCTCTGAATAATTTTTAATGACCTCTTTTGTAACTGAGCCATCATTATTTTTTTTCAATTTAAATAAAACCGGAGTCTTATTGGAATCATCCAAATATATAATCAGATTATCTGCATTTGAGGTAGCTTTAAATCCAGCCATCATACTATCCACATTTGCTTCCACAATGTCTGTAAGACTATTATCTGCAACCATATAAACCAGAACCGTACGACTTACTTTTTCAGGCTCATCATTATTATTACAAGCACTGAATATTATTATGATTGATAATAGTAAAAAGAGCTTCTTCATAGATAATCCGTACGATTAATTCTTATTATTCAGGTTTTGTAAACTGAAAATCATTTTTCTCGATCTTCTTGAATAAGACAGATTTGTTTTTCTTGTATTTATCTGATATCTTTTCAAATTCTCGAAGTAAGTTTTTCTTGCTGTCTGAAAAGTAAATCATGCAAGTACGATTCAATTCTCCTTTATTTTCGAGATAATTTTTAAGTTGAGCACTGTATGCCTCTCTTTTAGGGAGGAAACCTTCCTTAGTAAGGTTTACACTGTCTAGTGCCTGAATCTCCGTACAATAAACCACAGAATCTACAAATGAAGCAGAAACGCCAAAAGCATAAACGGTTTTATCCCCTTTTTTTAGAAAGGTAAACGATGAGAATACGCAGAGCATCACTATCGCTGGTAATACAATTTTTACAAATTTCATACACAAGTATATTTTAAATATTTCGACACAAAGATAACGAAAAGCAGAGAACGCCAAAGTAAAATGGGATAAAAATAAAGCCGGCTTACCATTTGGCTGACCGGCTTTATATACTTTTTCTCAGAAATTGATTTTTTTACTTATCCCAAGTAAGATTTGAGCAATTTACTACGCGAATTTTGTCTTAATCGTCTAATAGCTTTTTCTTTAATCTGGCGAACGCGCTCACGTGTGAGGCCGAATTTATCGCCGATTTCTTCTAACGTCATTTCCTGCGTTTCAATACCGAAAAACATCTGGATAATTTCCTTTTCTCTGTCGGTTAACGTAGAAAGAGCTCTATCAATTTCTTTTGCAAGAGATTCATTAACCAGAGAGCGATCCGCCATAGGTGAATCATCATTGATCAACACATCAAGTAAGCTGTTGTCTTCTCCTTCAACAAAAGGGGCATCCACAGAAATATGTCTTCCTGACACTTTCANTGTATCNGAGATTTTGTCNACNGGAATNTCAAGTTCATCTGCNAGTTCTTCNGGNGANGGCTTACGNTCNTTTTCTTGCTCAAACTTAGAGAAGGCCTTACTTATTTTATTTAAGGAGCCTACCTGGTTAAGAGGAAGACGAACAATACGTGATTGTTCTGCCAAAGCTTGAAGAATTGATTGACGAATCCACCATACAGCATAGCTGATGAACTTAAATCCACGCGTTTCGTCAAACTTTTCTGCAGCTTTAATCAGTCCTAAATTGCCTTCATTAATTAAGTCAGGCAGACTCAAACCCTGGTTCTGGTACTGTTTTGCTACAGACACAACGAAACGGAGATTAGCTCGTGTCAGTTTCTCTAATGCTACACGGTCTCCCTTACGAATGCGTTGGGCTAGCTCCACTTCTTCTTCTACAGTAATNANGTCCTCACGACCNATTTCCTGAAGATACTTATCAAGAGAAGCGCTCTCCCTGTTAGTAATACTTTTGGTAATCTTTAATTGTCTCATGCTTATAAAACAAATTTGAAGGAGCAAAGTTACAACAAAATATCCATTTTAACGAATATAAAATACGATTTTAATTTTTTTTATGTTATTAAAGAAGCAAGGTTCCACAACTTTATTTAGAATACACAAAATTTATTCAAAGCCGTGGAACCTTGTTTACATATATCGATATTTTATTCTTTAGCAGACAGATCTACAGCATAATTTGCTCGTTTACCGGATGGGAACATACCAGTCATGAAAAGGACTTGTTCTGGTGACTGAGTTGCAGCCTTCAATATATTTTCCAAATCAGAGGTAGACTTTACTATTTGTCCGTTGACTTTCAGAATAATAAAACCTTTGGTAATCCCAGCATCTTTCATTTTCCCATCAGAAACGCCGGTAACCTCTAAGCCATTAGTAAGTTTGAGCTGTTCTTTGAGATCTTTTGGAAGTTCTCTGAAAGCAGCACCCAGAATTTCCATTCCAGCATTTTTTACGACCTTAGTATTCCCTTGTGAATTTTTTAATGTAACATCAATAGTCTTCTCCTTTTTATCACGGACCACTTTTATATTAATCTTTGTTCCCGGAGTCAAACGTGTAATTGTTTCCTGCAATTCGGCCATTGATTTTATTTTTTTGCCATTAATATCCACAATCACATCTTTTGGCTTCAAACCTGCATCAGCAGCAGAGCCACCATCAGTAACTTCATCAATATATACACCATCAATTACTCCCAAATCCTTTTCTTTGGAGAGCTCAGCATTATTATCACCTCCTTTAACGCCTAGCAAAGCTCGTTGCACTGTTCCAAATTCTTTCAAATCGGCTACAACTTTTTTCATAATAGTAGTCGGAATGGCAAATCCATAGCCTGCATACGACCCAGTTGGAGAATAAATAGCAGAGTTAATGCCCACTAATTCGCCACGGGTATTTACTAAAGCGCCACCACTATTACCGGGATTAATTGCAGCATCGGTTTGAATGAAAGATTCAATTCCTCCGCCTCCCATACCAAGATTACGTGCCTTTGCACTTACAATACCTGCAGTAACGGTAGAAGATAAATTCAACGGATTACCTACAGCCAATACCCATTCACCAATTTTCATGTCATCAGAGTTTCCTACCGGAAGAGTAGGAAAATCATCCCCTTCTATCTTAATCAAGGCCAAGTCTGTGGCAGCATCCGCACCAATAAGACGAGCCTTAAATTCTCTTTTATCATTAAGAGTGACTGTTATTTCATCACTATTATCAATTACGTGATTATTAGTGACAATATATCCGTCCTTTGAAATGATAACTCCGGAACCGATACCTTCTTGTTTAGGTTGCTGCATTTGTCTGCGCTGACGACCACTATTACCATTTCCAAAGAAATCTCCAAAGAAATCAGAGAAAGGATCCTGTTCTTCTACCGTCGTAGTCTTTGCATTAATAGTTGATTTTATATGAACTACAGCATGAACTGAATTTTCTGCCGCCAAAGTAAAATCTACAGGAGCTGCATCGGCCTTATTAAAGCTGGCTCGCTGAACGTTTGGATTTTGCTGAAACATCTCTTCATACGTCATGTTAGCTTTTTTGGGAGTAACTATTGAGTAGGTTGTTATTCCGGCAACTCCAGAACTGATAGCAATCACAAGTCCTAAGCCTAAAAAGTTTTTCGTTTTCTGTTTCATACTATTTTCTTTGATTTAAATTGTTAATATCTTGTTTTTGTTTAACATTCACGACGTTAAATTAATAACAAAAATCAATCAATTATTCATATTGTCAGTCATTTTTGCTATATTTTAACAGTGAAATAAAGCACTTAACAGCACTTAACGGCAAAGACTGACAAATTTACATTCATTAGAATAGTACATGACAAGAAAGCATTTAACAAGAGTTATTTCAGATATTCTATATCCAGATTCCAATTCCATTGATTAAAATAAAGATTGCCATTTCTCCATTCCACCTCTCCCCTCTGGAAATCTACAGTTTCACTTCGAGGATATCTTTTGCGAGGATAAAGAGAACAAGAATAGTCGTCATTAACAATCATGCGATAAGAATCAATACCTGTCATAAAGAAGTATTTTTCATCTTCATTCATTGATGGAAAGAGTCCGAAAGACTGATCCACCGGCACCCACCCAATTCCTTCAAAATAAACCTGAGCCCAGTCATGCATATTTTTCCCTTCCGGATGCATCATAAATCCACTTTGAAATTTTGCAGGAATGCCGCAATATCTTGCTAAGGTAATGAATAGTAAGCTCACTTGCCCGCAATCACCATGTTTATTATCAAGCACATATTCTGGAATGTTATCCAATGTGGAGTATTCGCGAGCCGACGCCCAAGGTATATTGTTTATCCACTCGTAAATACGCTTCACTTTCAGGAGCGGATTCTTCTCATCTCCAACCAGTTGCTGAGCTAATTCTTTTATTCGAGGTGTAAAACGAATATGCGATTCTCTTTCACTCGTATATTCCTTATATAAAGAGGTTTTTTTATTATATGGCAGGATATCTTCCGGTTTCAATGAATGCCATTCTGCACTGGAAGTATATTCATATTCCGCAGAAAAGATGGTAGGTTTATCTTTTTCCTGCTTCCTTTCCATATATAAAGTGGAATGCTTACAATTAACCGGAGCAATAGTATATTTTTTATCACTGGTACTTAACAACTTTACATCAGTCTGCCGAGGTTGGTCAGTACGGGGGAAAGGCAACCAGCAACGGATAATTTCTCCTTCAGGTACAACATTGGGTTTTACAGTCAAAGTGTACTTTACCCGCATCCTTACCGGATGAACTATAGTTGCACGATTCGCTTTTGCTTCGCTTACTACCTGAGGAACATGAGTTGAGTTTACTCTGTCTTTACCATCCAGTTCTAATCCATCCTTTGCACGCTTTATAGCAATCGCTTCTTTATTGATACGAAAAAGATTGGGTGCGGCATTATTGAAATACATTTTCTTTCCATTAATAATCATGCATTCCAGAGACTTTTCATTTTCCCATTGCAATAACTGTTCCTCTGTCACATCTGGTATATATCTGCGGATATATTCAACAACCTGTTCTTTTGTCCTGGAAAAATCTATCTGTGTACGATTCATCTTCTCCTGTTGAAAATCTTCATTCTTTGTCAAACGGGAAGCACAGCCCGTAAGCAATAACATCCCGCACAGACCTAGCCAACACGTTTTTTTCATAAATCTATAGTTTCTTTATACCTATACCTGGAAGATCGTTCAATGTAATCTTACCTTTTATTACTTCCATTCCTTTAAAGAGATCGTTTGAGATAAGCAGGTTACCATCCAGATCCGCAAAGTCTACAGCCGGAGAAAACTGAGCTGCAGCTGAAACTGCACAGGAAGTTTCGGTCATGCATCCCACCATTATCTTCATACCGAGAGCTTTTCCCAGTGTAACCATCTTCCATGCTTCGCGCATGCCAGTACACTTCATTAGCTTAATATTAATTCCGGTGAAAGCCCCTTTTAATTTAGGCACATCACTCAATCGCTGAAGAGATTCATCAGCAAAAATAGGGAGCGGACTTTGTTGGGTTACCCAGGCAATATCATCAAGCTGCGCTTTTGGCATAGGTTGTTCAATCATCACAATTCCCTGCTCTTTTAGCCAAAAAATCATGTCCAGAGCCTGATGCTTGTCTTTCCATCCCTGATTGGCATCCACAGAAATAGGTAACTGACTTACTGAACGAATAGCACTAATTATTTCTTTATCATTCTCCCGCCCTAATTTTACTTTCAGAATATTGAATTTGTCGGCGACTTCCAATGTTTTTTCTTTAACGACATCAGCCGTATCAATACCAATAGTATAAGTTGTGGAAGGAGCTTTTGTTTTATCGAGTCCCCATATTTTATACCACGGAGCATTTAGCAATTTACCTACTAAATCGTGAAGCGCAATATCAACAGATGCTTTTGCCGCAGTATTTCCAGGCATAATTCCATCAACATATGCTAATATATCTTCCAGTTGAAAAGGATCGCTAAATTGTTCAAGATTTACTTTCTTGAGAAAAGTCATAACAGACTCTACCGACTCTCCCAGATAAGGAGGCATAGAAGCTTCACCATAACCTGTTATACCATCATATTCAATTTCCACTTGTACATCCGGAGTTGTAGTCCGGGAATAAGTTGCAACTGTAAAAACATGTTTCAGTTTTAAATCATACGGACGAAAAGTTAGTTTCATTTTACCAGAATGAGTATGTTTATTAATCGAAAAAAGAGATTTTGATGATTCGCCGGCTAATACATCTTGCATTGCCAATCCGGAGCCAATGGCTGCGAATGCGGCGTTTTTTAGAAATTGTCTTCTGTCCTGACCCATAAGTCTTCTGTTTTATAATTGAGGTTGATAGAATGGATTTGTTTTAATGGTACTTATACCTGTAGATTCGAGGTGCCCGAGAATACGTACTGCACTTACCAACCGGTTAAGATTATATTTGTCGAACTCCTTGTCTTCGGGATTAAAGCTACTGATATGTACATATCCCTGAGAATGAATAAACTTCTGATTTCCCAAATAAATAGCCACATGAATAATCCGTTCTTTTTGTTCAGGAGTTGCTTTTTTCCCAAAGAATAATAAATCCCCGGGCTTCAGATTCCCAAATCCATTACTCATATCTATTTTCTCTCCTACATTAGCCATCTGAGAAGCATCGCGAGGTAAAATTATCCCGTTAAGAAACATCACGGTTCTTACAAATCCACTACAATCCAAGCCTTTAGCTGACATTCCTCCCCACAGATACGGAATACCCATTAGTGTTTTTCCTGTACCAATAATACTTGAAGCACTAAAAGTATCTCTGTTTATCCATTTACTTTCAGGCATTCCTGCACTCTTAAGCAGATAAGCCATTCTCCCGTCCGGATATGAGACCTTATAAAATTCACCTTCTGTTCCTTCCCATTTCAGCATATTACCACTCACCACATCGGATACTGTCTGAGAATTCGCATCGGGGTTCTCATAAGTGAACCCGTAATGAGAAGTAACAACAATTTTATCTGCCGCATTCCAGGCATTAAATTCATTCTTCGTCATAGGATAAATACTGGAAGAATTTACCCAGGATATGTAACTGTCTGGGGTTTGAACTCTGTACCATTCTTCTTCCTGCAAAATCTTCACTGGCGTTCCCAGTAAAGCCTGCGTCATCATTTCGCTTGCAAAACTTACTTTTCTGCGAAGATTGGCCACAGACAAGTTCACGACGCCATATACGTTTTCGCCTAATGAACTATCTGGCAAAACACGAAAATTATCAATAATCTTATACTTTCTATTTATACTTAGGAAAGTAGATATCAGTTCTTTTTTTGCTTCCGGTACTGAAGTGAAACCATTCAATGTAAGTTTCTTTCTTTTCTTTTTGATTTCAAGATCAAACACCGCATTCCGCTTATCAGGAACATACTTTTGTTCAATGCCTTCAACCACCTTTTTAATACGTTTTGGAAGATTCCCTGCAGAAGTAAAACTATATAATATAACTCCAGTTATTAATATAAGAAATAAAAAGAAACGCTTTTTCATTTCGATGGGTATTATAAAGATTATCTTGATTCACAAAGATATTATTTATTTTATTGACAGATACATTTTATTAGTTTTTTTAAGACTTAATTTTAAATTTTCCAATTGTTTCAAAATGAGCGATAAAGAGATCGATGATTTAATTCTACACCTCACGCCCCCCTATAAATATTTCATTTTTGGGACAAGAAGTGAGAGGCGTGACAGATGATTCGCATTTCTTTTGATTTTGGACTTTTCAATGATAAAAAATTAAGAGAATATTTACATAAATAATTATTATGGAAGAATATGCTAAAACAATGAAACAGTTTCAGTACATTTATTACTTATTTCCCAATTATTTTAATTATTTTTGCACAAATAAAAGCAGCCGACCGGTTTGTCGCACGCACATTTTGTGCGGGAGGAAAGTCCGGGCAACGCAGAGCATCCTACTTCCTAACAGAAAGCTGTCCGCAAGGGTAGAGTAACGTAGAAGAAAATAACCGCCTCTTTTCGGAGAGGTAAGGGTGAGAAGGCAGGGTAAGAGCCTACCGGTCTCGTGATGACACGAGAGCCGTACGTCTTAGGAGTTGTAAGGTCATGTAAACCGACGTTATGAGGGTTGCTCGCCCCATGTCGGAGGGTAGACCGCTAGAGCTTAATGGCAACATTAAGCCCAGATAAATGACAGACACTTTATTTGTTTAACTTATGAAGTACAGAACTCGGCTTATAGGTTGACTGCTTTTTTCTTTTTTATAAACTTTGATAATACCTGATTAAAGCTATGAATAAGAAAATAAAGATATTCTTAAACTTTATTACTTACGACATCTGGCGGGTTTCAGAAGCGGAAGTAACTCATACAAAATTTTCCTTTTATAATATCATTAAAACAATCATCCTGGCTGTGCGACGTTTTACGACTGATCGGATAACAGACAAGGCAGCTGCATTGACCTATAGCACACTTCTATCCATAGTTCCTCTTTTGGCAATTCTATTCGCCATTGCCAGAGGATTTGGTTTTGATCATATGATGGAAGAGCAGGTAAGAAGCGGATTAGGAAGCCAGGAAGTTGCTACAGAAACTATTCTAAACTTTGTTGAATCGTATCTTAAACAGACTAAAAGCGGAATATTTGTCGGAGTTGGTTTAGTACTTTTACTCTGGACTGTTGTCAATCTGACAGCAAACATTGAACTTACTTTTAATAATATATGGCAAGTAAAAAAACAACGTACACTATATAGAAAAATAACTGACTACTTTTCCATGTTCTTACTCCTACCTATTTTGATTGTAGTTTCAGGAGGGCTCACTATTTTTATGAGCACAATGATTAAAAGTATGGAAGGTTTTGTTGTGCTTGCGCCAGTAATGAAGTTTTCGGTGCGAATGATTCCGTATATACTTACCTGGTTTATGTTCACAGCACTTTATATCTTCATGCCAAATACCAAAGTTAAGTTCAAGCATGCATTTATTTCAGGGATAATAGTCGGGACTACCTATCAAGCTTTCCAGTTTCTATATATCAATGGACAGATATCTGTAACAAAATACAATGCTATATACGGAAGTTTCGCCGCCATACCTCTCTTTTTGTTATGGCTTCAAATTTCATGGACTATCTGTCTGTTTGGAGCTGAGTTAACCTATGCAGGACAAAATATAAGAAACTTCAATTTCGAAAAAGATGCAAAGAATATAAGCCGACGATACAGAGACTTTCTTTCTATACTTATTATGTCAATAATCTGCAAACGGTTTGAAAAAGGTGAAACGCCATATTCCGCTGAAGAGATATCTTTAGAATATAGAATTCCAATCAGGTTAACAAACCGTATCCTCGCTCTTCTACAGGAAATCAATCTAGTCCATGAAACTATAGCAGATACTAAAAGTGAAAACATTATGTATCTGCCTTCGATAGATATTAATAAAATTAATGTTGCTTTATTATTGGAACGGATTGACACCAATGGTTCAGAAGACTTTAAAATCGATAAAGAAGAAGAATTCAGAAACCACTGGCACACGTTGCTTGAATCACGTGATTTATATCAAAAGAGAAACAGTGAGATTCTACTAAAAGATCTCTAGAAACCTTTCTTAATATATTTTAGATCGTGGAGTACGTTCATTAAACGTCAGATTTAAAAAGAAAGATAAGCTCTGCACTCTTTGCGTTCCGGTATTTGATCCGCTTTGGGTGTTGTATTTTACGCCAAAAGAAAGGAGATTTCCAGTCATAACTGGGATACCCAAACCTGCACTGATATAACTATTTAAAGGCTTTTTATCCTTAATAACGACATAAGAGTTAGAAAAGCCAGTTCCAATCATATAATGCCATGGATTTTCAAATAAATTACCTGCGAGAAACTCAGCTCCAAGATTCAACTGCTGTTGATCACTGAACTTCACAGAAGAATTTGATGATTTCATCACAGACCATTGCGTACACTTATAATCAGCAGTAAATGTTAAACGCTTATTATTCAAAGCAACGCCACCACCAAAAAACTGAGGAAGATACTGAGACTTTGGATGCAAGCTTTCTGTAAGTGTTTCACTGTTTGAAGAATTAATCACTGTAAGCGCATTATCCAGATTCAATTGTTGCTTAAAGCCATACACTCCACCAAATGTCATATTCCATTTTTTACTCAAAGCCATATTGTATTGCATTCCAAAGTCGGCATAAAAAGCTTTTTTATAAGATATTTCCTTGATGGTAGTATTTCCCTGTACTTCAGACTGTGTTGTATTTCCTAACACATAAGAAAGGTTTGCTCCTAAAGAAAAGTTCTTGCTAACTTTAAATGCATTGGAAAGATATATCTTAGACAATCCACCACTCCCCTCAAACAAAGAAGAAATAGTACTACCATCTGTTCCTTCTACCTGCTGAGCAATTGTAACTGCATACCCCATACTACTTAACGGGGTTATCCCAACTGCTGCATACCAGGAAGGAAGGATGCGGCATCCCATTCCCAGATTACGAACATTTCCTGTTATAGAAGAGGAAGAATTTCCGTTTGAAGAGTATTTCTCAAACGACAGATTTGCTCCTGCTTCATAAACAAACTTCATACTATCCAAAGCTGTTAGGGCAGAAGGATTTAACCCGTTCAAAAAATCACCTGAACGAAGAGCTATTCCTACTCCGCCCATACCAACATATTTTCCAGCCTCGCCCGTAGAAATATCTCCTATTCCAAACATTGAAGTAGGAGAATTTGTACTATTCTGTGCTGAAAGATTAAAAAAAACAGAGAGAAAAAGAATAAATGACAGTAATCTTGACGTATTCATAATGTAATATATTCACTAATTTGTTTTGTATACCTTATAAAGAATAGATAGCTTAACCTTGCTTTGGGGATGTTTCATGTCTCCAAAAACCACATTCTGAAAAGTAGTATTTATCTTATCTTCAGGTAATACTAATTGAAGGTTCTTTCTGTTAATACCTAATTTACCTAGATTGCTTTGCATAAAGCTGGTAATATCAAAAGAGTAGTAAGTATTTACATGAAATTCATCATCTTTTGTAAGGCTACCAGTTTGTACAGATGTCCCCAAAACATCCTTAATCTGACTTTCAGTCACATTATTCTCATTAGCCTGATAAAGAGACAAGCTAGGTGGCAAAGGATTTAAATAGCTATAAGTTCCCGTCACCGGATACAAATAAAGTTTAGCAGACTCAATGCTAACCATCTTCCCTTCAAGTAACAAATTATTTAAATAAGGAAATTCTATTTTTGTATAAATGCCAGTAAGTCCCTGAACAAATGAAATATTATTTGTTTTTTCAGACTCCAATACTGTTGTTTGTTTATCAAATAACTGCATTGGAGTATTTTCACGGTTATGTTTTACCTTAACAAATTGAGGAGTAGTAGGAGTAAGTTTAACAGTTGAGCTAGTCAAAGATTCGCCTATCTGATGATAATAAAGAGTAATACACATGCTTGAATCACTAACGCCAAATCCAATAATAGATTTATTACTACTTTCATCAGGAATAAAAGCTATTCCCTTAAAATAATTTCTAAAATTATCAGCAGAACTAAAATCAGTGGAACCTTCAAGCATTTTGTTGAACCATTTCTTGCCAAGATCATCAGAGATTCTATATTCAAGCACATTTTTCCATTTAGGTTTTGGCCGTACAGTAATAGTAGAAAAAGGGACCGGATTATATCCAACATTCGAATTATTGTATAAATAGCCACTTTCATTCAACGTTATATTATCTGTAAGCTCATGCAATTGTATTTTCAAAGGAGCAAGTGTATCTCCAACATACTCACCATTGCATTTTAAAGAGATTGTCAACGAATCAAAAGAATAAGTATTATTTTCATTCCGACTTATGGTAGCAGGCCTATATTCAATATAAGATGAGGATGATATTTTTCCCCACATACTATCGTCATAGTAGCCAATCTGAGCAATGCTCTTATTAGAAGTTTCAATAGAGTCCAGTAAAACAGTACTCATTTTGACAGTACAGGTATCAACCTGTACGTTCTTCAGATCTGATTCAAGCCAGTTATCTCCCAAAGTAGATGTTTCATCTTTACAGGAAGAGCATAATAACAAAGAAACTAGCGATACAAAAAAAAATATTTGTTTCATAATCTATTCTAAGTAGTAAGTAGTTTGAATGCAAAAGAAACAGCTATACTAATACTAATAAAATAGAATAGACCAAACATTATTATTTATCTACAGATTCACCTATTTGCTCTACTTTGTACGAAATATAAATTTTCGCAATATTTATACATAAAGTTCTGTATTTCGACGATAAAAAGGAGTTATTCGTCGATTACTTTTGCAGAGTATTTATAGCAAACCTACTTTTGGACAAAGAAATTAAATCGAATAAAAACATTATGAATGTATTGCATTTAAAAAAGATAAGCAAACTATTATTAATAGTGAGTTTCATCGCTTTAGCTTTTTCGTCTTGTACATCAAGCAGCTCTTATACAATTGGTAAATGGAATAACCGTTCAGATCTTGACGGATCAACCAGAAGTGGAGCTGCTTCATTTAAGATCGGTAATGATGAATATATCTGCTGCGGGTATAATGGTACGAAGCGTCTATGTGACCTATGGAAATATGATGCAGAACATGATAGTTGGGTTTCCATGGAAAGTTTACCCGATGAAGCAGCCAGAAGTGGTGCTATAGGTTTCTCGGCCAATGGCAAAGGTTATATAACGACTGGATATAATGGCACTATTTACATGAATGATACATGGGAATTTGATCCTAATGTTGGTGATAAAGGTACATGGACAAAAAAAGCAGATTATCCTGGTGTAGCAAGAACTAATGCTTTAGCTTTTACATTGACAAAAGACAATACAGAATATGGTTATGTAGGAACCGGATATGACGGGCTTAACTGTCTGAAAGATTTCTATCGTTATGATTCTACTTCTGATAAATGGGAGAAAATGGGTGAAACCAGCAATACAGCAGGTAATGGATTTAGCGGTAAAAAACGTCAGGGTGGCAGTTCTTTCGTAATTAATAATATTGCTTATGTTTGTTGTGGAGAAGCAAATGGCTATATAGATGATTTTTACAAATTTGACCCTAGTACAGGACTGTGGACACAACTTAGAGATATTGCAAACAATAGCGATGATTCTTATGATGATAATTACTCTGGCATTGTTCGTTCTAAAGCTGTAACCTTCGTCGTTGATGGAAAAGCTTTTTTGACAACAGGTTCAAATGGTACTCTAAAAACTGATTATTGGATATATAACCCAACAACCGATCTTTGGACAGGATGTAGCGATGATTCTTATACTCCGTTTAAAGGATCTGCCAGACAAAGTGCAATTGGTTTCTCTGTCGGTTCAAAAGGATATGTGGTAACCGGAAGTAGCAGCAGTGTATACTTTGATGACTTATGGGAATTATCACCTTACGAGAATACTGAAGAGTAATATTTACTTTTATATAAAATTTTATAATTAATTATTGCAAATATAATTTATTAATTATTATATTTGCGGTGTAAGAGTAATACATAAACTATAAAAAGTAAAATGATTACTTAATAAAAGGGGGTCAGATTTTAACTGATCGCCTTTTATTGCGGCAATTTAAAGAAAAAGTATTTTAAATGCCGGAGAAGACGCAAAAAAAATTGGAGAGTTTGTTCTGCAAGGCGTCTAAAGCAATACGGATTTATCCGTTTCAATTAAGGAGTTGCGAGAACTCAATATAGAATAGTTTAGTTTAGTTAAGTCTAGTTTAGTTTTTGTTGTATTCCCCAATTTGACAGAGGTCAAACTTGGGGAATACTTATTTTACAAAGAGTCTGTAAACAGTTCAGCTTTTTCCAAACGCGAAACAATATAACCTGCAGGATATTTATCTTTTCCTTTAATAACCTCTTTTAGAATGTCGGCTTTGTCTTTGCCTGTAACAAAAAAGATCACACTATTTGCATGAAGAATAGGCAACCCAGTCAAGGTGATACGTTTCTGGCCTGTTTGAGGATTAACACTCACGGCATATGTATCTGGAGCTGTCAATAATGAACTTTGTCCTGAAAATAAAGAAGATGTGTGTCCATCAATACCAATTCCAAGGAGAACACAATCAAAAACAGGATACGTACCCTGCTTTATCAATAGATTATCAATTAAAGCTGTGTATCTCTTTGCTTCTAACTCTGGAACATCTTCTCCGTGAATACGATGAACCTGCAAATCAGATAAATGAACTTTATCCAGAAATATGCGTTTAATCATTCCATAATTACTTTCTGGATGCTCTGGAGGTACACATCGTTCGTCTACCCAATATAACTGCAACCTTTTCCATGGAATAATTTCTTTATATTCATCAGCCCATAAACGGAAAAGTACATTCGGAGTCTTTCCACCTGAAAGTGCCAGATGAAAGTTTCTTTCTGCAGACAGATTTATCTGCTCCAAAAGGACTTTTGTAAGTCCGTAAGCAGCTTCCAAAGAAGAAGAATAATTATTAATCTTTATCATCTCTTAAATTAAAGTTCGCAGTATAGATTGGTATTTGTCAGGTTTTTACACGGATTAGTCCAGCAAGCGCCCTGTTTGCTTATCATTTCATCTGATTCCCTTGGACCCCATGTCCCTGCCGGATATCCATAAACAGGTATTTCAGGATGTTCTTTCCAGAAATTTAATACCGGAGTAAAGAATTTCCAGCTTGCTTCCACTGCATCACTGCGAGTAAAGAGCGTGGGATCTCCTAATATACAATCCTCAATCAAACGGGCATAAGCATCTTCTATGAAAAGTTTGCCCAGACTGCTATAACTAAAGTCCATAGAAACCTGCTCCACTTCGAATTCTTTTCCAGGTACTTTCATTCCAAATTTAAGCACAATACCTTCATTCGGTTGAATGCGTATAATTAACTTATTGGCCATTGGGCAGGTTTGTCCTGCACAATTAAATAGTGGATAAGGAGTGGGCTTGAAATGAACAATAATTTCACTGACTTTCGTAGGCATCTGTTTTCCGGTACGTATGTAAAAAGGTACACCACCCCATCGCCAGTTACTAATACCTAGTTTCATTGCCACAAAAGTTTCTGTACGCGACAAAGGATTCACATCTTTCTCTTCACGATATCCATTCTTCTTCTCAGACGCTGTATATTGTCCGCGAATAATATTTTCTGGCATATCCTTTTCGGTAAGCGGAGTTAGAGATTGGTACACTCTGAACACTTCATCCCGGAAACTATTTGCATTGAAAGCCATAGGAGGTTCCATTGCTGTAATTGCAACTAATTGGATAAGATGATTCTGAACCATATCCCGCAAAGTACCAGCCTCATCAAAATAACCACCCCGTTGTTCTATTCCCGTATTTTCAACAGCAGTAATTTCTACATAATCTATATAATTCCTATTCCAGACAGGTTCAAAAATACTGTTTGCAAACCGGAGGGCCAGAATATTCTGCACTGTTTCCTTACCAAGATAATGATCAATACGAAAAATCTGATCTTCCCGAAACGCATCCTTATAATAAATATTAGAAAGTTCTAGAGCTGTATCCAGATCATAACCAAAAGGTTTTTCTACAATAATCCGTTTTTTCCCCTTTATTCCTTTATCCAGATTTAATCCTACTTTCTTAAGATGCTGAGGAATCAATCCATATAGAGAGGGCGGAGTGGCCAGATAATAAAGGTAATGTTCACAATTACCAATTATTTTATCAAGCTCCAGAAGTTTGGGTTGAAGAAGCAGATAGGCATCCGGATCAGCCGGATCCATTGAAAAATAATACAGTAAACGTATAAAAGAATGAATCTGTTCTTCATCTAGCTCTTCTGGTTTAACATAGCGAAGAAGCTGCGCACGAATGCGTTCACGATAACCTTCATCTGTGAACTCTGTACGCGATAAGCCGAGAATAGCAAAGTGTTCCGGCAATCGTTTGTATTTATGTAAAAGGTAAAGAGCCGGCATCAGTTTACGACGAGTTAAATCGCCGGAGGCACCAATGATAACCATTACCATACTTTTTGGTTTATCCATAACTTAGCAGATTTATACATTATAAGTTCCTGATAGTGTATTACCTCCCTCTCCGGTCCAGTTCTCATGAGAAAAGACTCCGCGCGGCAGATCTGTTCTTTCAAAAGTATGTGCGCCAAAATAATCCCGCTGTGCCTGAACTAAGTTAGCAGGCAAATTTTCTGTCGTTAGGGAATAAAAATAATTAAGAGCCGATGAGAATGCAGGCAAAGGCAGCTCTTCTTTGGCTGCAACAACAATCAATTGTTTCCAGTGTGGCAAAGAAGTAAGTATTTCGCCCTTGAAATAAGGAGCAAGTAATAAGTTTTCCAAATATCTGTCTTCTTCAAATGCTTTGGCAATATCATTCAAAAAAGCAGAGCGAATGATGCATCCACCTCTCCAAAGACGAGCAATAGTAGCTAAATTCAGTTTCCATCCAAATTGCTCAGATGCTTCTCTCAATACATTGAATCCTTGTGCATACGAGATTAGTTTTGAAGCATAAAGTGAATAATATATATCTTCAGTTAACTGATCAGCTACATAAGTTTTTGTCGAAGTCTCGCGGTTATAAATATGAGAAGCCTCAACACGAAGTTCTTTTTGAAAAGAAAGGCTTCGCTCAAACACTGCCGTTGCAATCAGGTTAAGTGGCATTCCCAAATCCAATGCATTAATTACTGACCATTTTCCGGTTCCCTTCTGACCTGCAGCATCTAATATTTTATCGATCAGATATTTTCCATTTGCATCCTTATAATTTAATATATTAGAGGTAATCTCGATCAAGTAGCTCTTTAATTTCCCTTTATTCCAGGCTGCAAAACAATCAGCCATCTCTTCGTTGGATGCTTCCAGTAATCGTTTCATTACAAAATAGGCCTCCGAGATCAGCTGCATATCACCATATTCAATTCCATTGTGAATCATTTTCACGAAATGACCGGAACCACCACCACCTATCCATTCACAACAAGGAGAACCATCCTCTGCTTTGGCAGCAATGCTCTGCAGCAAAGGTCTTACTTCCAGCCATGCACCAGCAGAACCTCCCGGCATAATTGATGCTCCGTGCAGAGCACCTTCTTCTCCTCCTGAGACTCCGGCACCTATAAAATAAAAACCTTTCTCTTCAACTTGTTTTACTCTTCGTGTTGTATCTTCATAATTGGAGTTTCCTCCGTCTATTAAAATATCTCCGGATGCAAGTAGGGGCAAAAGTTGTTCAATAAGTTCGTCAACCGGATTTCCAGCCCTTACCATCATCATAATCTTACGGGGAGTAGACAGGGAATTAACAAAATCTTCAATTTTATCAAAACCTACAATTTTCTTTTCTTTTGCACGCCCGGATACAAAACGCTCTACAACACCTTCTTCCAGACCTTTAACCGTACGATTATATGCAGAGACACGCCATCCTTTACTTTCCAAATTAAGTGCAATATTTTCGCCCATCACTGCAAGACCAATCAGTCCTATATCAGATTCTTTCATTTTATAACCTTTTTTTAATAAGCAAATCTTCTGCATTTGTTTATTCAACAAGTTATAAGGTTGAGATGTTCAATAATAAAATAAAAAAAGAAGAATAAAAATATTAAATAGTTGATGAGAGATTAAAAACATCTTGTACAAAACAATTAATTCTTCTGTACAGAAGAAAGAAATCCCTTGTACAAAAGAATACATTCTTTTGTACAAGGGACTATATATTTAAAAGGAATAATTATTAATACACTTCGACTCTTGAAGCAATCTCTTTCGCTTTGTTTCTAAGTTGATCCATATCCGATCCGATAGGAGCGTAACAAAGTACTACACCCATACGGCGATTAACTTTAGTAAAAGGTTTACCAAAAATGCGGAGGTACGTATCTTCTTCCTTGAGAACATCTTCCATACCTTTGTAACGAGGCGCTTCTTTGCTGGCTATAGGAGAAAGAATAACAGCGCTTACCCCTGCCCTTTCCTGCTTTATTCCGGGAATCGGAAGTCCAAGGACTGCACGAAGATGAAGTTCAAATTCGTTCAGATTTTGTGTGCCAGCCAAGGTAACCATTCCCGTATCGTGAGGACGGGGAGATAGCTCAGAGAAATAAACTCCGTTCTCATGGCTTAGGAAAAATTCTACGCCCCAAAGTCCGGCACCGGTCAATGCTTTGGTAACTTTCTCCGCCATATCTTCAGCCTCTTTCAAATGAGCTGGATCTATATGTGCAGGCTGGAAACTTTCACGGTAATCACCTCCCTTTTGTACGTGTCCTATTGGTGGACAAAACAATGTAGGGCCATTCTTCTGAGTAACAGTTAACAGAGTAATCTCGCTGTCAAACTGAATAAACTCTTCAATGATCAATTCTTTTATATCACCACGACTGCCGTTACAGCCATATTCCCACGCATGATCAAGCTCTTCTGCCGAGCGAACCAATGACTGGCCTTTACCGGAAGAAGACATTAATGGTTTTACCACACAAGGAAAGCCCACCTTAGCAGCAGCGGCTTTCAGCTCTTCCAATGAAGTTGCATAGAAATACTTTGCAGTTTTCAAGCCTAACTCTTTTGCCGCCAAATCCCGGATGGCTTTACGGTTCATTGTAAAGTTCACAGCACGGGCGCTAGGAACAACCTGTATTCCCTGCTCCTCAAATTCATAAAGACGTTCGGTACGGATAGCTTCAATTTCAGGAACTATTATGTCTGGCATATGTTTCTTAATAACACGTTCCAGCGCTTCTCCGTCGAGCATATCAAATACTTCACACTCATCAGCTACTTGCATGGCCGGTGCTCCGGCATACGAGTCACAAGCCACAATATATTGTCCTTTACGCTGAGCTGCAATAACAAACTCTTTTCCTAATTCTCCGGAACCGAGCAATACAATCTTCTTTGTCATAATATTATGTGATGTCTTTTAATCGTTTCGCAAAGGTAAGACTATTTTAGAAAAAATCTCCTATTTAATTAATACTATATAAAAGGCGAAGCTAAATTAATAACTCCGCCCTTTGCCTAATTTATAAAAAGAAACCTATTTTTTCCAGAATTTTTCAATTTCTTCCAGAGTCTTACCTTTTGTTTCGGGTAAGAATTTCCAAACAAAGAATGCAGCAAGAAGTCCCATTACACCGTAAATCCAATAAGCAAATCCCTGATGGAATAAACCAGAAAGCCATTTATTATCATTCATCATAGGGAATGTCCATGAAACAATAAGATTGGCAAGCCATTGAGCAGCAACGGCTATAGACATTGCACCACGAATGGAATTTGGGAATATTTCAGATAACAACACCCAGGTTACTGGTCCCCAGCTCATAGCAAAAGAAGCTGTGTAAAGCAACATAAGAATCAGTGAGCCCATACCTACAGTCTGGAAATAGAAGGTGAATCCAAGAAGAATCATACTAACAGCCATTCCCAATGCACCGATTATCATCAAAGGTTTACGCCCGAATTTATCCACTTTGACAATTGCTACACAAGTGAATGTTAAGTTTACAACGCCAACAACAATGGTTTGTAATAAAGAAGAGTCTGTATCCGCTCCCATGTTACGGAAAATATTTCCGGCATAATAAAGCACCACATTGATACCTACAAACTGTTGGAACACAGAAAGCAAAACACCAATTATAATCAAAGCCCAGCCATAAGACAACCATGGAGAACTTTTTTCGTGAAGAGTTTCTTTTATATCAGCCAATTCCTTTTTAGCTTCATCTTCACCTACAATCTTTTTTAATACTTCAAGAGCCTTATCATCTTTCTGCTTCATTACAAGGAAACGTGGAGTTTCAGGCACGAAGAACAATAATACAAAGAATAAACCGGCAGGGATAATACCAGAGAAGAACATCCATCTCCATCCTGTATCTGTCAGCCATTGTGCATCACCCGATTTAGCAATAAAGTAATTCACAAAATAAATAACCAGCATACCAAAGATGATAGCGAACTGGTTGAAAGAAACCAGCTTACCACGACTTTCAGCCGGAGCAATTTCGGCAATATACATAGGAGAAAGAGCTGAAGCCAGACCAACACCTAAACCACCGATAATACGATAAATAACGAATGAATAAGCATCATTCATGCAAAAAACATTAAAACCATCAGGATTCCATGCACCAATAGCTGAAACACAGAAAGCAAGGGCACAAATAAAGAGTCCCTTCTTACGTCCCAATGAATTAGATATAAAACCAGAAATGGATCCGCCAATAATACAACCAACCAATGCGCTGGAGATTACAAACCCTTTGATAGAATCTGCCATTCCTTGAACAAGAGTAGGATCTGTTGGTATAGCTTCAGAGATATAGTTTATCATCCAGATAATAGCTACTGCAAATAAAATACCCACAGTAATTCCACCTTTGGTTTTACCGACTAATTTAAATATTTGTGATGATAGGATTGCCAGTACAAGAATAACAACTGTACTTACTAATAATTTATACTGGGTTATCATGCTCACGGCGTATGCATGATCAGTTGTAATTTTACTGATGAAGAAGTCAACTAAGGATTTCTCTGCTCCATTCACAACCGCGGTATCATAACCAAACAACAATCCTCCGAGTGTTGCAACTAAAGTCAGTAACGCCAGATATAATCCTGTTTGTTTTGTTTTTGACGACATATGTTTTTGTATTATAGAATTAGAAATAATTGGGCCATTGATAAAAAAGCACCGATATGCCGGAATACTATTGCCGGCATATCGGGAAATTTATTTGTTAGCTTATAGAAAGATTAACAGTACATGTTTACAATTGCCTCATACAATTCCTGTTTGCCACTAACTTGAGTTGGTTCGCCTTTAGCAACAGCATAAGCATGAAGATCTTCCAAAGATAGTTTACCAGCTTCGAATTCCTGACCTTTTCCGCCATCAAAAGAAGCATAGCGTTCTTTTACCATCTGATTAATTGGAGATTCATTCAATAAAGCTGCAGCATTTTCCAATGCACGTGCAAAAGCATCCATACCGCTGATGTGAGCAATGAAGATATCTTCAAGATCAGTAGAGTTACGACGAGTTTTAGCATCGAAGTTTGTTCCACCATTGCCAAGACCGCCATTGCGGATAATCTGCATCATTGCCTGAATCAATTCAAAGTTATCAATTGGGAATTGGTCNGTATCCCAACCATTCTGAGCATCACCGCGGTTAGCATCAATTGAACCTAACATACCTGCATCTACAGCGCAAGCTAATTCGTGTTCGAAAGTGTGACCTGCCAAAGTAGCGTGGTTAACTTCAATATTTACTTTGAAATCATTTTCCAATCCATGAGCTTTTAAGAATCCAATAACAGTTTCTGTATCAACATCATATTGGTGTTTCATTGGTTCCATTGGTTTTGGTTCAATAAGGAATGTTCCTTTGAAACCTTTAGCACGAGCATAGTCACGAGCTTTAGTAAGCATCATTGCCAAATGCTCTTTTTCACGTTTTTGATCAGTATTCAGTAAAGACATGTAACCTTCACGTCCACCCCAGAATACATAGTTAGTTCCACCTAATTCGATAGTTGCATCAATAGCATTCTTAATCTGAACAGCAGCACGAGCCACAACATCAAAGTTAGGATTTGTTGCAGCACCATTCATATAACGTGCATGAGAGAATACATTTGCAGTACCCCACAANAATTTGATGCCAGTTTCTGCTTGTCTTTGCTTAGCATAAGCAACAATAGCTTTCATGTTTGCTTCATATTCAGCAATATCATCACTAGGATCAACTAAGTCAGCATCATGGAAACAATAGTATTCAATACCACATTTCTGCATAAATTCAAAACCAGCATCTANNTTNTTCTTTGCAGCTTCAACAGCAGAAGAAGCACCATTCCAAGGGAATTGTTTTGTTCCGCCACCAAACTGATCACCACCTTCAGCGCAAAGTGTGTGCCACCAAGCCATAGCAAACTTCAACCAGTCTTTCATCTTCTTTCCGTTAACTACCTTTTCAGCATCATAATAACGGAATGCCATTGGGTTCTTACTNTCTTTACCTTCAAATTTAATCTTTCCTATGCCAGGAAAATACTCTTTAGTAGCCATAATACTTTTTGATTTAAAATTGTTTATTGTTATTTGATATGTTTATTTAGACATAGATTTTTCTAGTCTGTATTTCCATTGATTATATGCATCCGCATACTCCTGACATTTTGCCGCATTAGGCTCAATTACATCCAGTTTATCGAGAGTTGCAAAAGCTTCATTGTTATCTTTATATATTCCCGCACCAATACCAGCACCCTTGGCAGCACCAACAGAGCCATCAGTATCATACAGTTCAATTACCGCTCCGGTTACTCCGGCAAGTGTATCACGGAAGATAGAACTTAAGAACATATTCGCATGACCAGCATGAATCTTCTTCACCGGAATACCCATTTGTTCCATGATCTCAATTCCGTATTTAAATGAAAAGACAATTCCTTCCTGAGCAGCACGGGCAATGTGATGTTTACCGTGTGTATTAAAGTTAAGTCCACGAATAGAACAGCCTATTTCTCTGTTACCCAACATACGTTCGGCTCCGTTACCAAAAGGAAGAATGCTTATTCCTCCACTACCAATTGGAGCTTTCGAGGCCAGAACATTCATTTCATTATACGAAATACCTTCGGGAGCTATATTCTTTTTCACCCATGAATTGAGAATTCCGGTTCCATTAATACAAAGTAATACTCCCAAACGAGTTTGTTCTTCTGTGTGATTTACATGAGCAAATGTATTTACGCGTGATTGTGGATCATAATTAACCTCTCCATTAACACCATAAACAACACCTGAAGTTCCGGCTGTTGAAGCAATTTCGCCCGGATTAAACACATTCAGTGACAAAGCATTATTAGGTTGGTCTCCAGCACGATAAGTAATTGGAGTACCTTCTTTTAATCCTAATTCTTTAGCTGCAGCTGCATTAACCTGACCTTGATTAGAGAATGTAGGCTTGATATCTGCAATTAAAGAAGAATCAAATCCGTAATAATTCATCAGGAAACCAGCAATACTATTTTCCTTGAAATCCCAGAACATACCTTCGGAAAGACCCGAAACCGTAGTACAAATTTCTCCACTCAGCTTCATTGCAATATAATCGCCCGGAAGCATAATCTTATAAATCTGTTCATAAATCCGGGGTTCATTAGCCTTAATCCATGCCAGTTTAGAAGCTGTAAAATTACCTGGCGAATTCAATAAATGAGACAGACATTTCTCCTCTCCTAATATTTCAAAAGCTTTTTGTCCATAAGGAACGGCGCGTGAGTCACACCAGATAATAGCCGGACGTAGCACATTCTGGTCTTTATCCACACAAACCAATCCGTGCATCTGGTAAGAGATACCAATAGCTTTAATTTCAGCAGCACTCACTCCCGATTCATCAAGAATAGTTTTAGTGGAAAGTTTTAAATTTTCCCACCATGCCTGAGGATCTTGTTCTGCCCAACCAGCTTTAACAGCGGTGATATTCATTTCGGTCTTTGGGTAAAATGCAGTAGCAACGCATTTCCCTGTCTCAGCATTTACAAGGCTCGCCTTTACAGACGAACTTCCTATGTCATATCCTAATAGAAACATAATTATAAGGTATTTAATATATTAAGGTAATTACTTACTAAACGACTTTGAAGTGCCATGAAGCTTATTAAAAATCTTCCGGTCGAACTTATAGTAACGAGCTGCCCTATGAGGAACACCTGTCTGCCTTTCCTGAAGTGGAACAACATACTCCATCATGGAAATCTTTTTATGGAAATTGCGAACATCAAAATCCTTATCATATACCAGTTCATACAAAACACGGAGCTCGGATGCCGTAAATTTACGAGGCAATAAATCAAACAATACAGAAGGATTCATTTCAACATATTGACGGATATAGGTAATTGCTTCAGAAATAATTTGATTGTGGTCAAAAGCCAGCACTTTAAGATCCTTCACTTCCATCCAGCATGCCTGGTATTTATCCGACAAGTTTTCCAGCTTCTTATCAATCTTTACCATAGAAAGATAAGCTATAGTAACAATACGTTCAATTTTGCTTTTTAATTGATGAAAACGTTCCAGCCACCTGACATCTTTTGGATTATGTGTTCTGTTTTTTGAACCAAAAGCTCTAAACTGAAGTAAATTGACATTCTTTATTCCGGTTAATTCATAAAGAACCCGCTGAGCAGCTTCGTCCAAGTCCTCATCTTCATAAATCAGACTACCGGGAAGTTTCATATCTGTATAAGTATCTGACGAATCCTGGCCAACCTGTTGTACCTGTTGCACCAACAAGACTTTTAGTTGTTCACCATCAAATCCTATCACTACACAGTCAACAGAGACATGTGGATTCACTAACTTATTTTCATTTATATCAAGTTCCATAATATTTGTTTAAGCAGCGCAAATATAAAGCTATTTTTTATTATTGCAAACAAAAATACAAAAATATAGCTCATTATAACTATTTATTTTTCAGCATTATAAATATCATACATACTACAATATGCAAGATGTTTATATTGTAGTAATAACAATATGTATTTTAGCAATAGTAATTGTAAATAATACAATTACTATCATCATCCTTTTAATAAAACGTTTAAGACCATTAAAAGAGATCCAAACAGGAATGGTTATTGTATTTTGAGGCTATATATTTATCACAAAAACAATATGTATCAGATTTTCTTGGGATAGAGGAACCATTAGATGACTTAATTTGGTTAACATATTATAAAAAGAAGATTTTTTGAAAAATAATCTACATTGATAGTTTGATATTTAAAATAAATGCGTTCCTTTGTATCCATAAACAGGAAGTAGTTTATATTGTTCTAAATCTTCCAGATTAATACCTATTATCATAGGTATTTTAATGATTGATCAGATCTATAAAAATTACATTGTTTCAAATTTAATTTATTTATTTTTTAATTTTATTCGCATGAATATTTACATTGGTAACCTTAACTACAAGGTTAAAGAATCAGATCTTAGTCAAGTCTTAGAAGAGTACGGAACAGTTAATTCAGTAAAATTGATCATTGACCGCGAAACTCGCAGATCTAAAGGTTTTGCTTTTGCAGAAATGCCTGATCAAACTGAAGCTGAAAACGTTATTAAAGAATTAAACGGNGCNGAATTTGAAGGNCGTCAGATGGTTGTNAAAGAAGCTCTTCCAAAAGCATAACAACTATAAAAAAAACATAGAAGGTAGATAAAACATAAGTTTTATCTACCTTTTTTATTTATTAGCATTACATTTCCATTTTGGAAAGAACCACAAATACAAAACAAAGAAAAATGGTATTCATAAATATATCCATGAATATCAACTAAATAAGAGTCATTTTTGCTCATCCTCAAGATGAAAATCAGAAAATAGTTTCAACAATAACCAAATAATCATTACCTTTGCGGCCGTTATTCATAAAAACATAAAATTAAGAATAGTATGAAAGCATTTGTATTCCCTGGTCAAGGCGCACAGTTTGTGGGCATGGGTAAAGACCTATATGAAAACTCGGCATTAGCCAAAGAACTTTTTGAAAAAGCAAATGATATTTTAGGATATCGCATTACGGATATTATGTTTGAAGGAACTGATGAAGATCTTCGTCAGACAAAAGTTACTCAGCCTGCAGTATTCCTTCACTCTGTTATTTCTGCACTTTGCAAGAATGACGATGTAAAACCAGAAATGACGGCGGGACACTCACTTGGTGAATTCTCTGCTTTAGTTGTTGCCGGTGCACTTTCATTTGAGGACGGATTGAAACTTGTTTATGCACGTGCCATGGCAATGCAAAAAGCTTGCGAGGCTGAACCTTCAACAATGGCTGCAATCATTGCTTTGTCCGATGAAAAAGTAGAAGAAATCTGCGCTTCAATAGAAGGTGAAGTTTGTGTGGCTGCCAATTTCAATTGTCCGGGACAAATTGTTATTTCCGGTTCAATAGCTGGTATTGAAAAAGCTTGCGAATTAATGAAAGCAGCAGGTGCTAAACGTGCTCTTCCTTTAAAAGTAGGTGGTGCGTTCCACTCTCCATTAATGAATCCTGCTAAAGTTGAACTTGCAGCAGCAATTAACAGCACTGAGTTTCACATTCCGGCATGCCCCGTATATCAGAATGTAAATGCACTGCCACAAACTGATCCAGCTCAGATTAAAGAAAATCTGATTGCACAGCTTACTGCTCCTGTACGCTGGTCACAAACAGTAAAGAATATGATTGCAGATGGTGCTACTGATTTTACAGAATGCGGACCAGGCGCTGTTCTTCAGGGATTGATCAAAAAGATTGATGCATCGGTAAACGCTCATGGTTTAGCATAAAGATATAACAAATAGATTTTAAAGAGGCCGGACTTGAAAAAGTCCGGCCTCTTTTCTTATACTCTCAATTAATTTTGTAAATTCGTAGCGACTAACATTTGCAAGGGAGAAAGATGGGAGAATATAATAAATTTCAGACCAGCAAACCACGCCGGATAGGATACGCCCTCAGCGGTGGTTTTATAAAAGGCTTTGCTCATTTAGGAGTTATGCAGGCTTTGCTGGAACACGATATAAAGCCTGATATTATTTCGGGTGTGAGTGCCGGAGCCCTGGCTGGTGTTTTTTATGCTGACGGATACGAGCCTTACCACGCTTTGGAAATCTTTAACGGATATAAGTTTATGGATCTAACCAGCTGGGCACTAACTAAAACAGGATTCTTTAAGCTAGACGATTTCAAAGACTTTCTAAACACCAATCTAAAGCATAGTAAAATTGAAAATATGCCTATTCCCCTTATAGTTACAGCAACAGATTTGGATCATGGAAGATGCGTGCAATTCCGTAAAGGAGATGTAGCAGAACGAATTGCCGCCTCTTGCTGTATGCCGGTAATGTTTACCCCAGTAAGCATTGACGGAATAAACTATGTAGACGGAGGAATATTTAAGAACTTACCGGTTTCCACCATTCGTAAGGAATGCGAAAAAGTGGTTGCCATCAATGTAAGCCCTCTCAATACAGAAAAATACAAAATGAATGTTCTAGATATCGCTCTCCGCTCCTATCATTTCATGTTTCGGGCCAACACCTTTCCAGATAGAGAAAACAGCGACTTATTAATAGAGCCTTATGGATTGAAAGGATATAGCAACCGGGAATTAGGGAAGGCTGAAGAAATTTTCAATCATGGATACGTCTCAGCGAACAGGGTGCTAAACAAACTTATCCAAGAAAAAGAAACTGTATGGAAATAATAAAAAATAATAAGATAATTATATACCAGATTTTATGCCGATTATTTGGGAACAGCAACAACCACTGCTCCCGTAATGGATCTATTGAAGATAATGGTTGCGGCAAATTTTCGGACTTTACACTCAAAGCATTAAATGAAATCAGAAAACTGGGCACAACACATGTCTGGTACACGGGAATTATTGAACATGCCACACAGACCAATTACAGCAAATACAATATCCGTCAGGATCATCCCGCTATTGTAAAAGGAAAAGCCGGTTCTCCTTATGCCATAAAGGATTATTACGATGTAGACCCTGATTTAGCTGATGATGTACCTAACCGGATGAAAGAGTTTGAAGCTTTGGTAAAACGAACACATCAGGCTGATCTGAAATTTATTATTGATTTTGTTCCCAATCATGTGGCCAGACAGTATCATTCGGACTCAAAGCCTAAAAATGTAATTGATTTAGGTGAGAAAGATAATCCGGAAAATGCATTCAGCCCATATAATAATTTCTACTATATTCCGCAAACCGTGCTCAATGGTCAATTCGACATGAAAGGGAATGCGAGTAAAATATATTATGAATCTCCGGCAAAGGCAACCGGCAATGATAAGTTTGACGCATGTCCTGGTGTGAATGACTGGTACGAAACAATAAAACTAAACTACGGCATTGATTTTGCCAATGGAGGAACCCGTCATTTTTATCCTGTGCCCGACACCTGGTTAAAAATGCTCGACATACTTCGGTTCTGGGCATCCAAAGGTGTTGACGGCTTTCGCTGTGACATGGCCGAAATGGTGCCTGTAGAATTCTGGAAATGGGCTATTGCTCAGGTAAAATACCAGTATCCTGATGTTATCTTTATTGCAGAAGTCTACAATCCGGAAGAATATCATAACTATCTTTTCAATGGAGGGTTCAGCTACTTATACGATAAAGTGGGGCTTTATGAGACTCTCCGCGACATAACCTGCGGTTACAGATCGGCAACTGATATCACCGGTTGCTGGCAAAGCTTGGGAGGTATTGAGAAACAAATGCTCAATTTTATGGAAAACCATGATGAACAAAGATTATCTTCCACCTTTCTGGCTGGAGATGGACTCAAGGGAATTCCTGCCATGATTGTTGCCGCATGCATAAATGTAAACCCGGTGATGGTCTATTTCGGGCAAGAGTTCGGGGAACGGGGAATGGATGAAGAAGGATTTAGCGGAAAAGATGGAAGGACTACTATCTTTGATTACTGGAGCGTAGAAACAATAAGAAACTGGAGAAATGAAGATAAGTTTGACGGGATGCTTCTAACGAGCAAACAAAAGCAACTTCAGACATTCTATCGTAAATTATTAAATCTATGCAATCAGGAGCGAGCCATTTATCAGGGACAATTCTTTGATCTGATGTATGTTAACTTTGGGCAAGAGCACTTTAATGTACACAAGCATTATGCTTTCTTTAGAAAAGACAGAGATGAACTTTTGTTGATTATTGCAAATTTCGACACGCAAGCAGCCAGAATATCTATCAATATTCCAAGTCATGCTTTTGATTTCTTACAGATTCCTCAAAATGAATCGTATACGGCAAAAGACTTGTTTACCGAGAGAGAGGAAACCCTCAGCCTTCTGCCCTACCAGCCCACTGAAACTTTCGTGGAAGGAATGAGTGGAAAAATATTAAAGTTTACTTTATAATTAGCCTCCAGCTATTTTGTTATCAGATACAATACAAAATAGCTGGAGATTTATTGGGTTGTCAAAACAGAATCTTTCTTATTGAGTAATATTACTGATTGATGTTTAAGTAACCTATTTTACAATAGATACGGTTCCTTCTTTGCGGGCATGAACCTTTGGTGTTTCCCCGGATAATCTTTCATATCTTATTAAAATTATCGTTTAGTCAGCCCTATTTTGAGGTTAAGTTTGAAATAAACCAATCCGTTTTCCTTTTCCATAAAGCCATATTTATCCTTTTCAGTAGATCCCTTTTCCAGTCGGGAGTTGAGATATAGGAAGTCTTCAAACACCTTCCTGCCAGACTTCTGGTAGCAAAGCACTTCTCCGCCTCCGGTAACAAACAAAATACCGGATACGGCAGAATCCTCTCCTGTATAAATCTTTGCCGGACGCATGCCCAATGCTAAAGATAAAAGGAACTGTTTCATTTTATATTCATAGAAACCATGCTTTACAATAAGCTCTTCCTTAATCTTCAAAGGGTTGATTTCCTTAATACGCTCAATAAGTTCGGGCACTTTAGTAATGCCCTCTATCTGCATAATACGAAGCATTTCTGCAATCATTCGCGGAAAATGCAAATCAATCATAGAAAGATTGCAGCGAAAAACCTTATCAGCCACATCCGAATACTTTAATATTCCACCCAAACGTTCTATTAACAACATTCTATCTGCTACTGTCTCGGGAGATTCCAGCGCATTTANATTGTTGATCATCGGATTAGCAAACTTAATTCCTGTTTGTTCNAACTTCAGATTGGCCGTCCGTCCTCCATCCAATAAAGGATTCATTGCACTCATTCGGGAACGCACATTAAAACCTATAAGGGGGGCATTCACATGATAAAAGGCAATATAAAAATCCGTCCGGTCATCCGTGCGAGCTTCCAAATCAAAGATAGCTACCTCATCCAGAAATTCCTCCACGCCATCGGGAGACAGAACAAGATCCTCAGACGATCCTTTCATTGCCGCTAACACAGCATTGGCCACATCACCAAATGTGTTACGAGAAACCATCTTATCTATTTTTTCTCCCACAATGTGAATATCTTCGCCCTCGATAAGATATTTACGGGTTCCATCGTGCTCCTCACGCTGAATCAAAGCTATCGGAAGGCATTCATCCTCGTTTTTCTTCGCTTGTGGTGTTCCGGCATAAACCTCTCCGTCACTCAGGAGACGAAAAAAAGTATAGAGTTCGCTCCACTCTCTTTTGGTTGCTTCAAATGACATTTCTTAATTTGTTATAATATTAATACCTACTGATCAAAGCGTCTGCTTTTTTTTGCAAAGATAGACATTAATCCGCATATTACTCTATTTCTTATTTTATTCATTGACGGGTATTTATTTGATTCTTGTACAAAAGATTGTTTTGTACAGAACATTTTTAATCATCCAGAAAGTATTTTATAATTTTACAATAATAAACAATTAAAACCTCAAAATATTAAATCATGTTATTAAACATCTTTTTATCATGAAAACATTTGGAGATGTCCCAAAACTCCGTACCTTTGCAACTGTGTTTTTCATAGTATTAGATTTAAGGTTAACAAAGGTTGGAGTCAGGCGTGACTCCTTTTTTTTTTGCACATATCCCAATTTTATTCTACCGTATAAACATCTTCAATCATAACATAATTATCTGTACTTCCGTAAGCAACCTTTCTTTTATCGCTCCACGCCGGATGCTCTCCCAAAACTTCAATGCTGAGCGTATAATTTCCAGACTTTAATATCGGACTTAAGAATTTTAACGACGAATATTCGTACTTGCTATAAAAATCAATAATGGAATTTATAATTTCTTTGTTTTTATCGTTTTTAATTGAAATTCTGGCATAACCACTTGTTTTGCCAGATAGTGCCTTTATACCAACCTGCTTACCTTTAAAGGAATAACTAACTATTGCACCTTTTTCTTTTGATTTTTGACAGCCATTGACAGGGTTCCAAGTGCCTCGTTCCACAATACATTTTTCTTTTATTGATTTTCTTTTAATATCAACCGCAGACCAACCGGGAACAGACTTATCTATTTGCCAGCTTTCACGAGATACAGGTATGGAAATTTCGTCGCCGCATATAGAGATGGGTTGCCAAACATAAGTAGCCGCAGAACTTTGTTTGGGGAACGACCAGCGATCGCCCATATATAAGTGCAAAGTATCGTTTCCATTAACTATAGGTAACACAAAAGTAGACTGAGAATTCCACGTTAAAGAACCTTTCGGTGTAAAGAGTCCCCTTTTAATCCAGGGACCTTTAATTGATTGGGCTGTTAAATAGTAATTATCATTCCGTTCCCAACTGGTTTTATCTGAGAAAAGCCAGAAATAGGTTCCATTCTTTTTAAACATAGCCGGTGCTTCTCCTCCATGCACAGCATTAGATACAACAATCTGATTTACAGATCTATAATCAGAAGCTAATTCATAAATAAATCCTTCGTGAGTAAGCAGATATCCTTTTCCATCATTATCCTGAAAGATTCCTAAATCCCATTTTTTCAGATATTTGCCATTCTGTAATAATTCTCCTTTAAATTCATAGTTACCATTAATTGTTTTACAAGTGGCATATCCCACATGAGGATCACTATATTTTAAATTATCCGTATGCATGAACATTACGTATTCTCCCGTAGCAGGACATTTCATTACTTTAACACGCTCTCCTATCCTATCAGGCCCCAGCAAACCATCTGCCTGCAATGACAGAACTATCTTTTCGAATTTCCAGTTCGTTAAATCGGAAGATGAGTAGCAGCTAAACCCGGTAAACGCATTACTGGTGTCGGTATGATATTCTCCAAATAAATAATATTTGTTCCCTTCTTTTACAATACACGCTCCATGAGCATTTACTTCTTTATTATTTTGGTCAAACAAAGGTATACCGCTATAAATAGATTTATATCTATTTTCGCCATGAAGAGTTACAAATAACATAAAAGAGGTGCATAAGCACAAAGTGATAAGTAGTTTTATTCTCATCAGTTAACAGCTATTTTACGTTTAAATAATATGTCTGAATATGAAATGGACATTTTATAGCTACAAAGAAAATTATTTATTGCGAATATTCCCTATTTATTCCGTTCAAAACGCATATAATCTTGTATATCCGGGTCATTTCCTATTAACATTTTAAAATAGATGTATTAAATCATGTTATAAAACATACTTTTATAGCCTAAACATTTGGAGATGTCCNAAAACTCCGTACCTTTGCAACTGTGTTTTTCATAGTATTAGATTTAAGGTTAACAAAGGTTGGAGTCAGGCGTGACTCCTTTTTTTTTGCACATACCCCAAAGCTTCTAAAGTCATACACCACAACCACTAAAATGGCTCAATCCGATTCTTTTTTGGGGGAGTAACCATTGCTAATCTCCTCTTTCTTTTTTTACGTCTCTGTTTTTGTAATCCCAAATAAGAAAAATATCATATTCGTCTCTTGCTGTTGTAAGCACAGAACAATGACATTGCAAAACCGGCATGAATAAGGCTGATTCTTTTTTAATAATTAAGGACGCTGGATGTATATTTTATATATATATTTATACCCCCACGATTTCGTACTGGCAGACACTGATTATTAAATAGTTACCCCTCACAAATAAAATACCTGGACAAATGATTCAGTTATAAGTTGCCACTTTTTTGGCAGTGTTTTTTGCATTTTGGTGCTTATTGTCCATTGTATTTACTATTATAATCATCCTTATATCCTTTTTATAAAGCTTTTTAATAAATATTTGTTATAAGTATTTTGCGGGTTTGCTTTTATAAACTGATCATTCATTGTCTTTGCGAACTAAGGTTTAAATGCTCTGAAACACCTTGCTGAAAGGCTTTAAACGTCTTGACGCTTTTAAAAAACATCAAGACTTATTCTTCAACATTACTTGAGATTTTCAGAGAGATTATCCGGCAATTATTCTTAATCGTATTTTCTGAAAAATAATTGGTGCATCATTCAGATTTATTCTCCAATGATTTTTATTTATTGGAGAATGGTTTTTATTTATTGGCGAATAAAATCAAATAATTCAGCAATTTCTGTGGAAGTAGGATTGTCTTTTTTCTTTTTCAAAATGCAAGAATAATGATTTGATCATTTATCCCCCAGGAATATTGACTGAATCACTAAAATCAAAATTAACCAAAGAAAATAGTAGCATATAGCAGACTGTAGTAGCAAATAAAAGTGCCTTAAAAAATATCTCCCACTAATTTAAAAGCCCTGTTCATCGAAATTTCAAAAGGATTAGTAGCAGGTAGCAGATAGGAATGTATTTTTCTAATGTTTTCTATTGTAACTATGTGCTCTAACAAAAGACAGTAACATTATAGACTTTTATAGCTAAAAAAGAAGAAATAGAAAAATTATTTTACTAATTTTGTTCTTCAAAAACAGAGACTGCTTTTAAATAAATATATCTGAATGAAAATGAAACACATTAATATAAATAAACTGTTCACACTAATTTTATTATTCTCGTATTCAAGTATAACATTCGCCCAAGCTCCAACAGACGATAATTTAGTATACTGGAGTGCTACAAAGAAACTCACGGTGAATGATTTCAGCATAAAAATAACAGGAAGAGAGGTTAGTTCTGCTCAATTTTCTACAGAATATCACATAAACGGATTTAATTTCCTAACCAAGAACTTTAATAAGAAAGTTCTTAATTACATGATAAAATCGGCTTCTCAGATTGATACAACAGCAAACGTCAAAGAATCTTTGATATTTCAGCAAACGCTTTTCGATTTATGCGAAATCTATGCTCGTGAATTCAGAAAAGCACTGCGGGATAACCGAAAGAAACTAATTTCCGGAACAGAGATAGTAAAAGAGTTAGATCACCAGATTATGACTAAATTAGTTAACCGAAAAAGAGAGTATACATTAGAGACTAATTCAGGCTGTGCCCCAATTAAACAAAAAGAGTGGGAAACTCAAATTGCAAAGGAGTTGGAAGAGTTAAAGGACTTTGCTTATGAGAAATAAGAAGTACTTTAAAGTTCCATTATCCATTCCTAAAAAATAGTATCTTTGCAATATGTTAATCATGGAAGAATCAGTATTAAACCAACCCCAAAATAACAATATAAAAAACAGCCTACTCGAGACAACCAAAATATTTCTTTGTCTTTTAATAGGATTCGCATGCTTCTTCATAAATATTATTTCAGATGAATTCATTGGTGGAGTTGTTAGAATATTTTGCCTATCATTAATACAATGTGGAATAAATGAGCGCATAGCTTTTATCACAACAGAATATATTACTGCTAATTTGATTGCACTTTTGGCTTATTTATTATTGAAAAAACAAAGAACAAACATTTTACTAAAAATTTCTTGGTTAATTGGTTTCATTATACTTATTACTTTGACATATTATTATGAAGAAAAAGCAACCGATCTTATCAACCATTCTTTCCTTAGCACTCTTTCAAACTTATATAGTGAAACTTTAGCAAAAGGATGGCCTAATTCGTTTTTTACGCTGCTGATTTTTTACATCTTATGCCAAATAATCACCGTCATAATATATAAATTATCGACTTTATATATTCAGAATAATTTCATTAAAAAATTGGAACAATAATGAAAGGACTAACAATAAACCAATCCAAAATCAAAATTTCCCTAATAATAGGGTATACATTTATTTCATTATCGATAATACTACTAATAATAGTAAGTTATGCCATAATTAATACATATGTCAGTCTTAAATACGAATCAGACGGAGGTCTGGTAGAAAGTTGGATAGAATGCAATATAGTAACATTAAAGATATTTTGGGGATATACATTTTTATCAATCATCATTGCATTTCTATTCATAATGAAAAATAATAAAAAAAATACGACATTAAACCAGCCAAAAAAGATTATTTCAAACTAATGCATATAGGACGTTCTATAAAAAGTAAAAATCTATTTATTAATATCATTTTAATAGTTACAGGCTTATTGTTTATTAGCCATTATTTTTTAAAAGATAAAGTGGATTCCAAATTAGATCTGGTGGAAATAAACGGCAAGCTTTATGATTATTCATTTGAAGAGTATAGAGGTATTAAGAGTCACACATATGACTATAATATTTGCTTAAATGAATATAGCACTAGATTCCAGATAAGTGCCGATCTTGTTGATTGGTTTAATAAAACATATTTTGAACAAACTGTAAAAATAGGTGATTCATTACGCATTCTAATCTCCCAAAATGACTATAAAAAAATAAGGAGTAAAGAAAGCGTTACTGTATTTGGGATAGAAAACCATAATGGAATCTATATGGAAGCCGATAATTCTATTAGAGAATACAACAGTAGTCTTACATTATATGGAGGATTGGCATTTATAATAGCTGGGATTCTTTTAATTCAAAAAGATAAAAGAAAGTCAAAAAATAAAAGATCTTTTTAATTATAGAACATTTATTCGGATAACATAGCCACAATGAAATTATAGCATAATCAAGATAAATAGTATCTTTGCAAAAACAAGATTAGAAATGCAAGAACCAATATTAAACGAGCATAATAAGACCGAATTTCCGCCAATGCATTCTGCAGAGCACATTTTGAATCAGACAATGATTAGAATGTTTGGCTGCGAAAGATCAAGAATCAACCACATAGAAAAGAAAAAAAGTAAGTGCGATTATTTTTTAAATGAAGCTCCTACTGCAGAAAAAATTGCTGAAATAGAAAACAAAGTCAATGAAGTCATAAATCAGAATCTGCCAATTACAAGCGCTTTTGTTTCTCGTATGGAAGTTCCAGAATGTGTAGACCTGAGCAAATTACCCGAAGATGCCAGCGAAACATTAAGATTAGTATATGTTGGCGATTATGACATTTGTGCCTGTATTGGTCTTCACGTAGAAAACACATCTGAAATTGGAACGTTTAAAATAATCAGCACAGATTATACAGAAGGTAAATTTAGAATCAGATTTAAGCTTGATAGAAAATAATATCATTACCTTTTAAAGAACAAGAATGAGAAACAATACAATTTGTATTTGTAAAAGTATTGGTATAATATTAATGGTTATAGGTCATTCTGCTTGCCCTACTTTTATGGGTCGTTTTATTTATAGTTTTCATATGCCTTTGTTTTTTATAGCTTCAGGATATTTCTTTTCAATAAAGTATTTGAACGATAAATGTTTATTTATAAAAAAGAGATTTAAAGGCTTATATATACCTTTCATCAAATGGGGACTGATCTTTCTTCTTTTACATAATTTTCTATTCAAAGCAAACATTCTGAATGCCCGTTTTGGTCATTCAGCTTTATACAGTTCTAATGAGATCTTAAAAAAAGGGGTAGGCATAATAACCAGTATGGGAAGTTATGAACCTACATTTTTAGGCACATTCTGGTTCTTACGTTCTTTATTTGTTGGAAGTATAATTTTTTGTTTACTGTTTTATGCTATTAATAAACTACTTCATTTAAAGTATATAAATACAGCAATAACAATTTGCTTGCTTTCGTTTGTTGCTGGATTTATAATGTCTTTATGGAAAATCAGACTGCCTTATATCCCCCAAGGTGGAATGAGGGAAATTTATGGAACATTTTATATTTGTATTGGCTATATATTCCGCAATTCCAGAATCAATGAAAAACTGAAATATGATAATGTTATATTAATATTTTCTTTTATTATAATCTGTATTATTTCTCAGATTAATCCAACTTCATTAACATCAAATCCTAACTTAAAATCGTATTTAGGAATCTTTCTCCCTGCAATTACAGGATGGATCATGACATATAAATTTTCATTCTGGTTCGACAATATAAATAGCAAGAATATTTTTTATATAAATATAAAAAGATATCTTTTGTATATAGGAGATAATACAATGCCTGTTATTGTACTTAGCTTTCTAAGTTTTAAAATTGTTAGTATCATTAAAATAGCTTATTATGGTCTTGACCCTTTAATGATTGGATGTCATCCTGTAATATTATGGCGCAATAACATATTTTGGATATACTACTCCATTGCAGGCCTGGCTGTTCCTCTATTATTAAACTATTTGTTCTCAAAGACTAAATATTTACGATTTTTATCTTTTAAATAAATGCAATTATGATGAGTGTCATTCTATCAGGATACGCTTAGAAATATACCAGAGACCGGTACATTCAATATTATCAGCCACAATTATAAGAAAAAGAGATTCCGATTAAGATTAATATAGTATATCTCGTAAACATCATCCATTAACAGCAGAATAAAAAAGCCAAATTGACATAAATGACAAATAAATATAGAAAAATTGTCAGCGTTAATAAATAAAAACAAGTAAACTACTTTGGCACACACTTTGTTTTATATTTAGTGAATTTGAGTTCACAAAAACCCAGTTCATAATAAATTTAATGTTTAACTTTTAAAGATAGGAGATTAAAATTATGATGCCTGTTAGAAGATCTCAAAATTGGTTACCAGACGTATTTAATGATTTATTTGACACTAACTGGATGGTGAGAACTAATGCTACAGCCCCTGCCATCAATGTAATTGAAACAGAGAAAGAGTACAAGGTGGAAGTAGCTGCTCCGGGAATGACAAAAGAGGACTTCAACATCAAAATTGATGAAGATAATCAGCTAGTTGTTACCATGGAAAAGAAACAAGAGCACAAAGAAGAAAATAAGGAAAGTCGCTACCTAAGACGCGAATTTTCTTACACAAAATTCCAACAAACGATGCTTCTTCCGGATAATGCAGAAAAGGATCAGATTGAAGCTAGTGTGGAAAACGGTGTACTAACAATCAATATTCCGAAAATGAGTCCCCAACAAGAAAGAAAAGCTGAGAGATTGATTGAAATTAAATAAGCTGTTTTAATTAACAAATAATTTGTAAACAGAGAGAGGTTGCTACAATATAATAGCAGCCTCTTTTTTTTTGTATTAAAATGCACTTTAGTTAAACCCAGAATTGCATATCACTTATATTTTTTGTTTCTTTGAAGTTCAATTTTTAAATCAATTTATCAAATATGAAATACGAAGAAGACGAGAAATTTACGGGATTACCCGAGAATGCATTCAGAGCACTTAAACCTGGAGAAGTATATAACCCGCTACTATCTCCCGATAAACAATACAAGGAAGTAACACCTTGGTCGGTTCTCTGGGGAATTGCAATGGCTATTCTTTTTTCTGCAGCTGCAGCTTATCTTGGATTAAAAGTGGGCCAGGTATTTGAGGCGGCAATTCCAATCGCTATTATCGCCGTAGGAGTATCAAGTGCAGCAAAAAGAAAAAATGCTTTAGGTGAAAATGTAATTATCCAGTCAATCGGAGCAAGTTCCGGAGTTATTGTGGCCGGTGCCATCTTTACTCTTCCTGCACTATATATTCTTCAGGCTAAATATCCTGATATGTCGGTTACTTTCTTTCAAGTGTTTATTAGTTCATTATTAGGAGGTATTCTTGGTATCTTATTTTTGATTCCTTTCCGTAAATACTTTGTAAAGGAAATGCATGGTCAATACCCTTTTCCGGAAGCAACAGCTACTACTCAGGTAATTGTTTCAGGAGAAAGAAGTGGTAATCAGGCAAAACCATTATTAATCGCTAGTATAGTGGGAGGTTTGTATGACTTTATAGTTGCCACCTTTGGATGGTGGAACGAAAACTTCACTACCCGTGTATGTGGATTAGGCGATATGATTGCAGAAAAAGCCAAACTGGTATTCAAAGTAAATACAGGTGCAGCAGTGCTCGGTTTAGGATACATCATCGGATTAAAATATGCAGCCATTATTTGTTTTGGTTCACTTGCCGTTTGGTGGGTTATCATACCAGGAATTTCTTTAATATGGGGAGACTCTGTGCTAAACATGTGGAATCCGGATATTCATACAGCGGTAGGAACAATGAGCCCGGAATTAATTTTTAAATATTATGCCAAGAGTATTGGTATTGGTGGTATTGCTATGGCAGGAATCATCGGTATCATCAAATCATGGGGAATTATTAAAAGTGCAGTAGGATTGGCGGCAAAAGAAATGAGTGGCAAAGATGATTCAGAAAAAGAAGTGATTCGTACTCAGAAGGATCTTTCTATGAAGATTATCGCTATCGGTTCTATCCTTTCACTGGTATTGGTTTTCCTTTTCTTCTTCTTTGATGTGATGCAGGGAAATCTTCTGCAGTGCATTGTCGCTATTGCACTTGTAACTATTATAACATTCCTTTTCACCACTGTAGCTGCTAATGCAATTGCTATTGTAGGTACAAACCCTGTATCCGGGATGACATTGATGACTCTTATTCTTGCATCGGTGGTAATGGTTTCTGTAGGATTAAAAGGCCCTTCGGGTATGGTTGCTGCATTGGTTATGGGCGGTGTTGTTTGTACAGCATTATCGATGGCCGGTGGTTTTATCACCGACTTAAAGATTGGTTACTGGATTGGAACAACTCCTGCAAAACAGCAAACTTGGAAGTTTCTGGGAACACTGGTATCTGCTGCAACTGTAGGGGGAGTTATGATTATATTGAATAAAACTTACGGATTTACAAGCGGCCAGTTAGCTGCTCCGCAAGCCAATGCAATGGCAGCAGTCATTGAACCGTTAATGAACGGTGTAGGTGCTCCATGGATTCTTTATGGAATTGGAGCAATCATCTCCATTGTGCTCACACTTTGTGGAATTCCGGCATTGGCTTTCGCATTAGGTATGTTTATTCCGTTAGAACTTAATATTCCGTTGATAGTAGGTGGAGCTATCAACTGGTACGTAACTACTCGTTCCAACGATGAAGCTATCAACTCTGAGAGAAGGGAAAAAGGAACACTTCTTGCTTCCGGCTTTATTGCAGGTGGTGCTTTGATGGGAGTTGTCAGTGCTGTTATGCGCTTTGGAAGAGTCAACCTCGTAAACGAAGAATGGCTGTCTAACTCATGGTCGGAAGTTGTATCTCTGATAGCCTACATTGCATTGATTGTTTACTTTATAAAAGCTACTATGCACAAACCTCTAAATCAGAAATAAAAATGAAAAAGTTTATTTTATCAGTGATGTTAGTTGCAACGACCTCTCTTTTTGCTCAAAAGCCAATTGAACTACCTCTTTGGCCAAATGGAGCACCCAACTCTAACGGTTTGAAAGGTGCGGAACAAGAAAAAGAAAAAAACAGGATTAGTAATGTAACTAACCCTACTATTGCCGTTTACCCTGCAAAAAATGGTAATGGCAAGGCTATCATTATGTGCCCCGGAGGCGCTTATAGTCGTCTGGCAATGGATCATGAAGGTCACGACATGGCTTCCTGGTTCAATAATCAGGGAATTACCTATGTGGTACTAAAATATCGTCTGCCTAACGGACATAGTGACGTACCTCTTTCTGATGCCAAAAAAGCAATTAGCCTTGTTCGTCAACATGCTGCTGAATGGGGAGTCGATATACATAAGGTTGGCATCATGGGGGCTTCTGCAGGTGGACATTTAGCTTCCACTTTGGCTACGCACTTTACTGCAGATACTCGTCCGGATTTCCAAATATTGCTTTATCCGGTTATTACCATGGACAAAACATATACTCATAATGGTTCGCGTCAGAACCTAATTGGCAATAATCCAGGCAAATTTTTAGAAACTTTATATTCCAATGAGTTAATGGTAACACCGGAAACGCCAAAGGCTTTTATTGCGCTTTCAAGCGATGACAATTCAGTACCTCCACTAAACGGAGTAAACTACTACCTTGCATTATTAAAGAATAAAGTTTCTGCAACAATACATATTTATCCAACTGGTGGTCATGGATGGGGCTTTCGGGATAATTTCGTATACAAGCGTCAATGGACTGAAGAATTAGAAAAATGGCTCACTGAGCTATAAAAATACGAACAAGCATTATTTTAATAAAAAAACTCTCTTCTAGTAAATAACTTAGTGTTATACTATAAGAGAGTTTTTATCATTTAATTTTAACTTTATGAGAAATAAACTATCACTGGCTTGGCTAACATTTGTTCCTCTTCTGTCGTTTGCACAGACTGACAGGTACGAGATGATAACTAATCCTAACCTAACAAGCATTAACCGCGAAACACCGCGAAGTACCTTCACTTCTTACACCAATGAAGATGCAGCGATCAGAAATGACCGTAAAACAGACACTTACCGTCTTTCATTGAATGGAATTTGGAAGTTTAATTACACCGAGGACTTCGAAAATTGCCCCGCAGAGTTTATGAATCCGGATTTTAATGCCGGCAAATGGAGCGACATAAAGGTTCCCGGTAACTGGGAACGTCAGGGATTTGGCACTCCTATCTATGTAAACTCGTCCTATGAATTCTTATCTCCCGGATATAAACCTTACTGGGATGCTCCTAACCCTCCGTTTGTTCCTAAAGAATGGAACCCAACAGGATCTTATCGTCGTGACTTTAATCTCCCTGCCAATTGGGAAGGAAAAGAAATATTCCTGAGCGCTGATGCTGTAAAAGGTGTTTCATTCTATTATCTGAATGGAACATTCATCGGTATGAATAAAGAATCTAAAACCCCTTCTCGTTTTGATATAACAAAATATGTAAAACCGGGAAAGAATGTATTGGCTGTTCAGATTCACCGTTTTTCTGATGCTACCTATCTGGAATGTCAGGACATGTGGAGACTTAGCGGATTTGAAAGAGAGGTTTATATTTATGCTCAACCTAAAACCCGCATTGCCGACTTTACAGTACATTCTCCTTTGGATAGTACGTATAAAGATGGTGTATTCAGTCTGGACGTACTGATTAATAATGCATCCGGAGAGAATAAAACTGTATCTGTTTCATATAATGTAATGGATGAAGATGGAAAATCTGTTCTGCAAAACAAAGAACAAAAAACAGTAGGTGAATCGGCTACTATTTCTTTCGGACAGAACGTGATTAAAAACGTAAAGTCCTGGAATGCTGAAACACCAAACTTGTATACTCTGGTTATCTCACTAAAAGACGCAAATGGTCAACTACTGGAAGCAACAAGTGCTAAGGTTGGATTCCGTACTGTTGCTATTGCTAATAAACAATTGCTGGTAAACGGAAAGCCTATTTTAATTAAAGGTGTAAATGTACATGAACATAATGAAGTAAACGGCCATTATGTTACGGAAGATCTGATGCTGAAAGATTTCGAGTTATGGAAGAAGTTTAATGTAAATACAGTTCGTACTTGCCACTATCCACAACAGGAACGTTTCTATGAATTGTGCGACCAATACGGTATCTATGTAATTGACGAAGCAAATATTGAGACTCACGGAATGGGATATGATCTTAGAAAAGGTGGTACTTTGGCAAATAATCCGCTTTTCGAAGCAGCCCATATGTATCGTACAGTAAATATGTATCTTCGTGATAAGAATCATCCTTCCGTTATTGAATGGTCTTTGGGAAATGAAGCAGGAAACGGAATCTGTTTCTATAACACATATAAGTATCTAAAATCACAGGACTCTTCACGCCCCGTGCAATACGAACGTGCAGGACTGGAATGGAATACAGATGTTTTCTGTCCGATGTATGCAACTCCGGCATATATTGAGAACTATGCTAAAAATCCAAATTCTGACCGTCCGCTAATTCAATGCGAATATGCCCATGCCATGGGTAATAGTCTTGGAAACTTCAAAGAATACTGGGATATCATCAAGAAATATCCAATCCTGCAAGGTGGATGTATCTGGGACTGGGTGGATCAGGGATTCCTTGAAAAGACTAAAGACGGACGTAAATTCTGGGCTTACGGTGGCGACTTTGGTAAAATTGGTACACCTTCTGACGGTGACTTCTGCATCAACGGTCTGGTATATCCTGATCGTACAACTAAACCTGCAACAGAAGAGATGCGCAAGGTTTATCAGAATATTGATTTCGGTAAAGTGGATGTAAAAAATAGTAAAGTGACAATCCATAACGGTTTCTTCTTTACTAATCTGAACAAATATGATTTCAGCTATACAATAAGAAATCATGGAAAAGCTGTTTCCACCGAAAGCTTCAATATAGATTGCGCTCCGGGTGATTCAGTAACTATTGAATTGAAGAATCTACCTGCTCCCCGCACCACAACCGGTGATGATCAGATAGAATTTGAAGCAAAGATAAAAACTGCAGAACCATTTCTCCCTGTAGGATATGTAATTGCCCGCGAACAAAGATACATTAACCTTTATATGAAGACAAAGAGCCCTGAGTTGAAACCTGCTTCAGTAAACGAAACAGAAACTCAGGCTATTCTTTCCGGCAAGGATTTCAAGGCTACGTTTAATAAAAAAAGCGGAATGCTGATTTCTTATATCTATAAAGGAACTGAATATATTCTCAACGGAGAGGGATTGCATCCTTTCTTCTGGCGAGCACCAACCGATAACGATTATGGTGCAGATCTTCCTATAAAGTTAAAAGTATGGAAAGAAGCTAGTTATCAGGATGTAGTTGCTAAGAATTTTGCTGTAAGCAAAAAGGATAAGAGTATAGTTTCCTGCACATATGAATTCCCAGGCACAGATTCTCATTGGGATGTAACTTACACTGTTTATGAAAACGGAATTATCAAAGTGGACAATAAATTTGTTGCCGCTAATGAAAAGACTCCGATGATTCCACGCGTAGGATTACGTATGCAATTACCTATTGCTTTTGAGAACCTTACTTATTACGGACGTGGTCCGAAAGAGAATTATCGTGACCGTCGTACTTCACAATTCTATGGTGAATATAAAACCAATGTGAAAAGCAATTACGAACCTTATATCCGTCCACAAGAAAATAATCACCGTACCGACATCCGGTGGTGTGCCTTTGCAGATAAGTCTGGAAAAGGATTGCTTTTCGTTGCCGACCGTACCTTTGAACTAAACGCTTCTCCTTACAAACTTGAGAGTATGGATAGCGGAGAAAGTATTTACAATGGTGATCCGTTGACAGAAAAAACTGATCATCGCCACCTATCTGACCCAAGACCTCAGAAGTTAATTGATCTGTTCATAGATTACAGAATGATGGGTATTGGTGGAGATAATAGCTGGGGGGCTTTGCCACACGACAATTATCTGATCTTTACCGGTAAAGAACCGATTACTTACGGATTCAGTATTGTACCTTTTAAGCAAGGAACCGACTTCAAGAGTCTGATTATGCAGTATTAATCTTACTGTCTGAATAATTTTATAGTAATCACCAGAAAGGGACTCTTCTTTTTGGTGATTATTTTTTTATAACCAGAATTTATCTGACATAAAAAAGCCATCGATAGGAAGTATCCCCGATGGCTTTTAGTCTATTAAAGCAAATAATGTAGTTTTATTTTCTTTGCCCTAACTGAGCATCGATATAGAATATTCCATTATCACCTGCCATTTTAACACGATCTACAATATCTTTTGAAGTAGCTTCTTCTTCCACTTGTTCGCGAACAAATCCCCATAGAAAATCCTGTGAAGCTTTATCCCTTTCAATTGCGGCAACATCTACTAATGCATCTATTAATCCTGAAATATGTACTTCATGATTATATACGCTTACAAAAACATCTAACGGATTTTTCCAACTAGTAGGAACTACATCAATCTGTCCTACACAAGCTGTACCTCCACGTTTTATCACATAGTCCATCATTGAATATGCGTGGCCCAACTCTTCTTTTGACTGAGCCTTCATCCAGGTAGAAAAACCATTGAAACCTTCTTTTGCAAAGTATAATGACATTGATAAATAAAGATTTGCCGACCACATCTCAGCATTTATTTGCTCATTAATAGCATCTTGTAATTTTTTACTCAACATAATATTATACGCTTTTAGATTTATATTACATCAAAACAATTTATAACTTAAAGATGTTCAAAGAACACATAAATAAAATGTTAGATACAAAAAAGAGGAAACTCTTTGTCAATCAAAACAAAAGCACTAACTTTGCAGCCGCTGATACGAGATATTAGCATTAATTCAAATCATTAATTAAATAACATTATTAAAAGATGGCAACTAAAATCAGATTGCAAAGACGCGGCCGTAAAAGCTACGCATTCTATCAGATTGTTATTGCGGACAGCAAAGCACCACGTGATGGTAAATTTATTGAAAAAATCGGTTCTTACAATCCTAACACCGACCCTGCTACAATAGATTTGAATTTCGAACGTGCATTATATTGGGTTCTTACAGGAGCTCAGCCTACTGACACTGTTCGTAACATTCTTTCTCGTGAAGGAGTTTACATGAAAAAGCACCTGCTTGGCGGTGTAACTAAAGGCGCATTTGGCGAAGCTGAAGCTGAAGCTAAATTCGAAGCTTGGAAGAATAACAAAGAAAGCGGTCTTGCTGCATTAAAGGCAAAGAACGACGAAGCTGCTAAAGCTGAAGCTAAAGCACGCTTAGATGCTGAAAAGAAAATTAATGAAGCAAAAGCTAAAGAATTAGCAGAAAAGAAAGCTGCTGAACTTGCTGCTGAAGCTGCTGCTGCTGCACCTGCCGCTGAAGAAGCTGCTCCTGCTGTAGAAGAAGCTCCTGCTGCTGAATAATCAGCACTTTATTTATTCAATAAAGCATTAAAAATCCCTCAGGAATTTATTTCTTGAGGGATTTTCTTTTTTTATAGTATTGACACAACTATACAATCTTTTAAGTATAAAAAGCCTGTATGATGGTATTTTGGAGAAGAATGAATTTTATTTCCACCTTAAATTTAAAATATTAAGGTATTTTTGCGATATATAAATTTTTAATAATATACTATGAATAAGTTATATAAAGCAGCTTTACCTCTAGCGATATGGCTGCTGGTATCATTCAGCAATAAAGCTGCCGAACAAGGAGAAGTTATTAATATTATCCATAAAGTAAATCGATATTGGCAAAAACAGAATCCTGTTCAAAGACGATCTTTTTGGGATAATGCAGTTTATCATACCGGAAACATGGAAGCTTATTTCCTTACCGGAACTGCTGCTTACAAAGAATATTCTGAAGCATGGGCTCAACAGAATGAATGGAAAGGAGCAAAATCCGATAATAAAGCTGAATGGAAATTAAATTATGGTGAAACTGACAACTATGTTTTATTCGGTGATTACCAGGTTTGTTTTCAAACGTACTGCGATCTTTATGCAGCCAATCCTGATCCAAAGAAAATAGCCAGAGCCCGTCAGGTTATGGAATACGAGATGAGCACCAATCGCAGCGACTATTGGTGGTGGGCCGACGGCTTATATATGGTGATGCCAGTGATGACAAAGCTCTATAAGATAACTAACAACAAACTTTATCTGGATAAATTATATGAATATACCCTTTACAGTGATTCTTTAATGTATGATAAACAAGAGGGGCTTTACTATCGTGATGCCCGTTATGTGTATCCAAAGCATAAAAGCGGCAACAATAAAAAGGATTTCTGGGCTCGCGGAGACGGCTGGGTTATGGCCGGATTAGCCAAAGTCCTGAAAGACCTGCCCAAAGATTTCATACATCGCGATTTCTTTGTAAACAAATTCAAGAAAATGGCTTATTCATTAGCTACTAGCCAGCAACCTCAAGGTTACTGGACACGTAGCATGTATGATCCAAATTTTGCTCCGGGACCGGAAACCAGTGGAACAGCATTAATGACCTACGGATTGCTATGGGGTATTAATAATGGATATCTTGATAAACAAACATATGCACCAGTCTGTGAAAAGGCCTGGAATTATTTATCAAAAGTGGCTTTACAGCCTAACGGGAAAATTGGATATGTCCAACCTATTGGAGACAGAGCTATTCCTGGTCAGGTAGTTGATAAAAATTCAACATCAAACTTCGGCGTTGGGGCTTTCTTATTAGCTTCCTGTGAAATGGCCAGGTATCTAGGTATAAACAATGATCGTGCATATTGGGCTAATACATTATATAAGATAGCGTCTCCGGTTTTAAAGTGTATGAGCAATGGTAAGCTAAGCGAAGAAATGCAGGTGGAAGTTAGTCCTACCTGGGATGGACGAGATAAGCATGTAACTTATATGGAGTGCTTTGGTCGCCTGATGGCAGGAGTTGCACCATGGTTATCATTACCTGATGACAATACCGCTGAGGGCAAACAACGAAAACAACTTCGTGACTGGGCACTGGCTAGTTATAAACAAGCGGTAGATCCTCAAAGCCCCGACTATCTGCTGTGGAGAAAAGAGGGACAACCATTGGTGGATGCCGCTTATGTAGCCCAAAGTTTCCTGCGTGCTTATGATCAGTTATGGATGCCTTTAGACGAAACAACCAAGCAACGCTATATTGCAGAGTTTCAACAATTGCGTCGTGTTGATCCACCGTACACAAATTGGTTACTATTTTCTTCTACTATTGAATGTTTCTTAGCCAAAGCTGGTGCACAAGCTGATATGTATCGCATCCATTCAGCATTCCGAAAGGTCGAAGAGTGGTACGTAGGAGATAGCTGGTACAGCGACGGAACAAATTTTGCATTCGACTATTACAATAGTTTTGTAATTCAACCTATGTATGTGGAGTGTTTAAAGGTAATGGTCGACTTAAAACAAAACAACATAGCATCTGTACAGCAATATGAGGTTGCACTGAAAAGGATGCAGAAATATAGTCAGATCTTAGAAAGATTTATCTCTCCGGAGGGTACCTATCCTGTTTTTGGCCGTTCTATGCCCTATCGTATGGGAGTATTTCAATCTTTAGCACAACTTGCACTGAATGAGCAATTACCTTCAGAGCTTCCTAACGGACAAGTTCGCGCTGCTCTTACGGCAGTAATGCATCGTATGTTCGATTCCGGAAAGAACTTTAATGAAAAAGGTTTCCTTCGTATTGGATTCACTCAAAGTCAACCCAATATTGCTGATTGGTATACAAACAATGGTAGTATGTATATTACTTCATTGGCGTTTCTGCCTTTAGGATTGCCTGCTGCACATCCATTCTGGACAGACGCTGCAATGGACTGGACTTCAAAACGTGCATGGAATGGAGATGATTTTCCGAAGGATCATGCAATCAATTATTAAAATGAAAAGACACTTATGTAGCCCCCAAAATTAGTTTAGATTATGATACTAGTATATCTTAATCAAGACAGAACCTGGTTATACAAATTAAGATAGTAATAAAAAATACTTCTTTCAATATTTAAGTAGAGCAGCAAGAGATTCCTTTTGCTGCTCTACTTTTTCTTAGAAAACGTCCACCCACTATTCGGGCAGACCATTACATCTCCTATCCTATTACTCGTTCCAGGACTCAAGAAAGTCGGGACCTCTTCTTTTATACTTTAATATGACACCCATTTTAATGCAAATAAAACTAGATTACAAGATCCATCATGGGTAAATATAAAAGCCTGATTATTCTACCATTTCAGCCAATAATAGAAAACAGAGTCATTTATGTCAGTGTTTTACTTACTATTCCATTTAAGAAAAGAATAATCTGAAAACAGTATCCGGTTATTTAATATAAGCTATTGAGTATTAACCAAAAAAAATCAGACAGTAGAAAGTCTAAGCTTACTACTGTCTGATTAATAATTACTCTTTGCTATATTAGATTAGCAAATAAAGGCTGTTTAAACACCTATCTTGTACCTACAAAAACATTGTCAATCTGATATGTTGTTGTCTTTGCAGCTGTACCATCACCTAAATACTTAAAGGCTACATTTATAATCTTGCCTGCATATTTGTCAAGAGACATTTCGCCTGCAGGAGCAATAGTTCCATAAGCTGCTGTAGGTGTTTTAGGTATAGTAAAATTAGATGTTACATCTTCCCAAGTTGCAGATTCAACTTTATCTTTCTTGCTCTTAAAATCTGTGGAAATCAGGACTTGTAAACAATCTGCATTATAATAACCGACATTAACATCAAAAGATAATTTCATATTAGAAACGACCTTTACTTTTGGAGCAATAAACCACCCCTCACAAGCACCTTTTGCATTATAAGCTGTAAATTGCGTATAAGTATTCCCACCAAAAGTTTTATCTAACCATGTAGAAGTTCCTTGCAAAGTAACATTTAACCAATCATCAATCGTTGTTTCAGCACCAGCAGTAACTGGCCTTTCAAATGTCTGATTTATACTTTCATATACTTTAGCTGGATCAATCCAGTTCCATTTTTGGCCATCAAATTTAAACTTATCAGTCTTTTTTGTTACTAATTTAACATCTTTGTCTATAGTAATATTATCCACTTGATATGTTGTAGTTTTTTGGTTTGCCCCGTCTCCAGTATATTTAAAAGCGATAGAAATATATTTCCCAGCATATTTACTCAAATCTAAAGAACCAGCATTACCTAAAGTCCCATATCCCTTTACTGTGGAAGGTATATTGAATGAAGATGATTTATCATCCCAAGTCGCTTTGGATAAATTTACACCATTAAAATCTGTAGAAACTAATATTTGCAAACAATCAGCATTATAATTTCCTGTACAAGCATCAAATGAAAGTTTCATACCATCACTTACAAGAATACGAGGAGATATAAACCAACCTACAGCAGCTCCAACTTCTTTGTAAGCTGAATACTGAAAATATGCATTCCCATTATATGTTTTATACTGCCATGTATTAACTCCACTAGTAGTAACATTATACCAACCTTCAACTTCATTCGCTGTTTTATAAGAAGCATCATCAAAATTTTGTTTAAAATTAACGTCCTTATCAATAGTCATATAATTATATGAAACATCAATTGTAGAAGCTGAATCAAGTGCATAATATTTTGATGATAACCATTTAGGTATAGAGTCTGATGCAAGAATTGATTCTGTGAAATATGGTCCTCCCGTTTTAGTACTAGGATATGTCCCGGCAAAATCAATAGCTAAATTCTTTAGAGCAGTCGGACGTGTTGCCTCATCCAATCCTGGGTAGTCATATTCATGATTACAAGAGCTTAAAAATAAAGCTGATGTAAAAAGGGCTGATATAAATAATATTTTCTTCATATTTTCTATTTTATCAATTGATTAGAACTTAATTCTCAAAGTAGATGACCATGTTCTTCCAAATCCATAGAACACAGTTGCATCTTGCCATCCATGTCCACCAGTCTTAGCACCATTATCTTGTGCATCAGTAATATATTTCTCATTCAATAGATTCTGAATATTAGCAATCAAGCTGGCATCCAAATTTCCAATTTTAAAGCGATAGCTTGTGTTAAAGTCAAAAACAAAAGCATCAGGAATACGCCATGGCTGAGAAAACGACTGCACACCACTATTTTTAATATCAGCAACAGAAATATCAAAATTTGAGAAGTTACGACCATAATAGTTTCCATCAAGGCCAAAACGGAGTCCTTTCATAAATTCATAGTTAATGCCTAATGCAGCAGTTGTCTGTGCAGAATTTCCTACATGTATACCTTTTAGGTTTAGGATAGATTTTGCATGATTAGTACTACCTACTTCGACAACCACCTTATTTTTATCTAATGCTTGTCCATCTTTATTATACCAATATCCAGTTGCGTTACCATTCCATTTCCAATTACCTAAAGATAACATTCCATTTATCTGAAGTGATTTAAATGGTTGAAATTTAAAATCAAATTCAGCTCCTTGATGCAAAGCATCTATACCACTCATGTTTAGATATGCACTAGCTTCATCACCACTTACAACAGATCTTGTAAGTGATTTATCATTCCAAGCAGTACGATAAAAATTCACATTGCCTGAAAAAACTTTAGATTTGTATCCGTAACCAACCTCATAAGAGAAAACCTTTTCATTCTTAGAATTTGGATTTAATGCATTGCTTACCTCTTTCGATAAGAATACACCTCCAGAATAAAATGGAGTACGTGAAAACATACCAACATTTGCAAAAACATTATGATGGTCATCTATGTTGTAGTTAACGCCACCTTTACCACCAAACCCAAGTTTATTAACAACCTCAGATTTTTTATTATCATAATAAAAACGGTCTACACGCCAATAAGAATTATTATTAATATTGCCGGCAACAAAAGCTGATAACTTATCTTTAGAATATTCCAATTGAGCAAAGCCACCATATTGAGTTACAAATCCATCATAATCACGATAAACAACATCTCCAACTTTTAACTTTTCATTAACATAGGCAGGATCATTCTGTCTCCAGTTACTAACAGAACCACGATTAATTTTATCTATAAAGAACTGACCGCCGTACAAGTCAACTAATTTATTATTATGTGTACCTTTATAATAACGAAGATCGACACCTGCCTGCAAAGACAAAGACTCTGTCAGTTCACGAGTATAAGTGGATAGTAAACCATACCACATATGATTGTTGTTACTAGAAGACATTGCAGCCAAACTTCCATTTTCTGAAGCAGCATTTGCATTCATTAATGATTCATAATCAAAAGTTGCATCATTTCGTCTATAGGTTTGGTTAGGTATACCATTTGTTGCCCCATAGAATGAAGACGATTGATCTCCTTGTGCTTTGTAACCGCCACCTTGTCCTATAGACATATAAAGAGATGTAGATAAACTAGACTTATAATCAATCTGCCAATTATGATTCAATGAAATCTGAGGTTTGTGATAAAAGTTATAGCTAGAGCCAACACGTTGTTGACCTGTTGCATCAAAACCATAAATTGCATTATATCTGCGACCGTATTGAGATTGCTTTGCCCATTCTGTAATTGTTAGCTTATCATAACGTTGGTTATGCCATTGAGGAGCACCTAGTGCTGTTAATGATAATGTCTGATTATCGTTAATCTTCTTTGATATGTTTACAAACCAGGAATAAGCACAAAATGCAGTTCCTTGAACATATCCATCACCCCATGTTTTAGTTCCTAATAAAGAGAATGCCCATCCTTTCTCATTCATGCCGGTAGACATATTGAAACCAATTTTGTTATATCCATCATTACCAATGCCATAAAGTACAGAACCACCTTTTTTAGCATCAGTTGTTCTTGTCACAATATTAATAGATCCTCCTACTNAAGGCGAGCATATTTTAGAAGCTCCCAAGCCACGCTGAACCTGCATAGAACGAGTTACATCAGAAAGTCCGGCCCAGTTACTCCAATAAACTCCACCCCATTCCATATCATTCATTGGAACGCCATTAACCATTACAGCTACATTGGCAGCTTGAAAACCGCGCATGTTAATCTTTGCATCACCATATCCACCACCATTTTTAGTAGCATACACACCTGGTGTTGATTTTAATACTTCAGGAAATTCCTGCGTACCTAACTTTTCTTCAATAAATACAGGGTCAACAGTTGAAACTGCTACCGGAGTCTTACGCTGAACAGCAATTGAAGAAGTAATAGTTATGTCACCTAAAGCTACTGCATCAGGTTGCAATGTTACAGTTCCCAAGTCAACTTTCGCTTTCTTTGCAATTTTCATTTTTGATTCTTTGTACCCAATGTACTTAAAAACTAATGTACTGCCGGCAGCCTTTATATTTAGGGTAAAAGAACCATCCACATCGGTCATAACACCTTGAGAAGTTCCTTCAACTGTTACGGAAGCACCAATTAGTCCTTCATTAGTTTCCGCATCTACTACCTTGCCCTTAACAACTGTTTGGGCAACAGCACTCGCTGCACAAAAGGTTGTAAGCAAAGCTACCAAAAGAAAATGAACAATTTTTTTTCTCATAATCTGCTTGTTTATTATTTGATTAAAAATAAAATATATTTGGATTTGAAAGGTTTACGGCGCAAATGTAATTAATAAAAATTACATTAATATTACATTAAGTTCTCTTTTTTTATATTTTAGAAGCTTTTTTTTTAAGAAATACAGATCAAAAAAAGCCCCGAAACTGAGTTTCGGGGCTTTCATAATCATTAAAAAATCAATCAACTATCAATTTTCTATATCTTACCCGCTTTGGTTCTTCATTTCCTAAGCGTTTCATCTTATTTTCTTCATATTCGGAATATGAGCCCTCGAAGAAAAATACTTCTGAGTTACCTTCAAATGCAAGAATATGAGTACAAATTCTATCAAGGAACCAACGGTCGTGAGAAATAACAACTGCACATCCGGCAAATTCCTCTAAACCTTCTTCGAGTGCACGAAGTGTATTAACATCAATATCATTGGTAGGCTCATCGAGCAACAAAACGTTTCCTTCTTCTTTCAAAGCCATAGCAAGATGAAGACGGTTACGTTCACCACCGGAAAGCACTCCGCAAAGCTTTTCCTGGTCACCTCCTGCAAAATTAAAACGGGAAAGGTATGCACGCGCATTGATATCCCGGCCTCCCAAACGCATAAGCTCGTTGCCACCGGAAATTACCTGATAAACACTCTTATTAGGATCTATATCTTTATGCTGCTGATCAACATAGGCAATCTTTACAGTCTCTCCTACTTCAAAGGTACCTTTATCTACATGTTCCAATCCCATTATCAGGCGGAAAAGAGTTGTTTTACCAGCTCCATTAGGACCAATCACTCCTACTATACCGTTAGGAGGAAGATTAAATTCAAGGTTATCAAACAGCAGCTTATCTCCATATGCTTTAGTTACACCTTTTACTTCTATTACTTTATTACCCAGACGAGGTCCGTTAGGAATAAATATTTCAAGCTTATCTTCTTTCTCTTTCTGATCTTCATTTAATAGCTTATCATAAGAGTTCAAACGAGCCTTACCCTTAGCTTGTCTTGCCTTAGGTGCCAATCGTACCCATTCAAGTTCTCGTTCAAGAGTCTTTCTGCGTTTGCTTGCTGTTTTCTCTTCCATCTCCATACGCTTGGTTTTCTGTTCCAACCAGGAAGAATAATTTCCTTTCCAGGGAATTCCTTCGCCACGGTCTAGTTCAAGAATCCATCCGGCAACATGATCTAAGAAATAACGGTCATGTGTGATGGCAATAACCGTACCTTCATATTGCTGAAGATGTTGTTCCAGCCAGTCAATAGATTCGGCATCTAAATGGTTAGTAGGTTCATCAAGTAACAATACATCCGGCTGTTGAAGCAATAAGCGGCATAATGCTACTCGTCTGCGTTCACCTCCCGATAGATTTTTAACCGACTGATCTTCAGGCGGACAGCGAAGTGCATCCATTGCTCTTTCCAGTTTGCTATCCAGATTCCATGCATCAGTTGCATCAATAATATCCTGCAATTCTGCCTGGCGGGCAAAAAGAGCATCCATCTTATCCTGATCTTCATAATACTCTGGTTCACCAAATTTCAGATTGATAGCCTCATATTCAGCTAAAGCATCAACTGTGCTTTGTACGCCTTCCATTACTACTTCTTTCACTGTTTTAGTGTCATCCAAATAAGGCTCCTGTGCCAGATACCCTACAGAATATCCCGGAGAAAAGACCACCTCTCCCTGATAAGACTTTTCAAGTCCTGCAATAATCTTAAGTAAAGTAGATTTTCCGGATCCGTTAAGACCAATAATACCGATCTTTGCTCCATAAAAGAAAGATAGATAGATATTTTTTAAAACTTGTTTGTTAGGTTGGAAAGCTTTGCTAACNCCTACCATTGAGAAAATTATCTTTTTATCGTCAGCCATATATATATAATGTATAGAGTTGATATTCGATTACAAAGATAATAAAAAGCTTGGAATAGTTTGTTTTTAAAAAAAATAGTTTTACCTTTGCACCCGCTTACAACAATAAGACTTGATTCGCTAGCTCAGTTGGTAGAGCACAACACTTTTAATGTTGGGGTCTTGGGTTCGAGCCCCAAGCGGATCACAAAAGAATAGCAAATATTCACAGACAAAACAAGAAAAGCCTCCTGAATGAATGATTTAGGGGGCTTTTTAATTCCCTCCTATTCCATTTAAACAACCTCACTCTCATAGAAATTGCTGAATTATCTGATTTTATTCGCCAATAAATAAAAATCATTCTCCAATAAATAAAAATCATTGGAGAATAAATCTGAATAATTCACCAATGATTTTTCAATAAGAAAACGACTAAGAATAGCTGCCGGATAATCTTTCTGAAAGTCTCAGGTGAGATTGAAGAATAAGTCTGGATGTTTTCAAAAAGTGTCAGGAGTTTAAAGCCTGCCAGTTCAAAATCGTGGGGTTATAAATATATGTATATAAATCTTTTTATGTTAACGATAAATTTAAGCTTATTCTTTTAAATATTATTTCCTTAAAAATCATATTTTACTACCTTTGCCTATCTTAAACTGTAGGATTATAGAAAACACGAATCTCTAATACATGAAAAAGATTATAATTCTTCTTATATTGATAATTTACAATATCTCTTATGTAAAAGGTCAGGATATTGAATCTTTATTGAATGAGCTTGATCACACAATTAAAAACCGTGAATCTTATTTTAATGATAAGGTGGGGCGTATCAGGCAAATTG